>Ga0209804_1000002_pt1 | contig 276004 bp, 235 predicted proteins | sample GraSoiAngelo_139_FD_185896 | JGI IMG/M metagenome (GOLD analysis project Ga0209804, IMG submission 185896) | Grasslands soil microbial communities from the Angelo Coastal Reserve, California, USA - 14_0929_12_20cm (SPAdes) (version 2) | ecosystem: Environmental > Terrestrial > Soil >... | reverse complement strand
ATCTCGCCCGCGAATACGAATAATCCAGCGTTTTGTTGCAATGTCCAGTAGCGATCTCCGTAAATGGGGCCGGCGAAAATCACGCGTTGGTCAGCCAGGGATTCAAGCTGCCGCACGTAAGAAGGCTTGTAAGTGTTCCCTCCCACGATGACGAGAGGCCAATCGGTGCTTAATGCTCGATAAGCCCGAAGCACGAGTTCCGGGTTGTTTTCCGGCTCCAGGCGCGCCACGTAAAGAATGTACCGTCTGCTCGACAAGCCAAAGTCGCCCAAATGATTACTGCCGCCCGGCGGTTCGGCACCATACGCGATCATTTCGGACCCTTTGAGATAGCGCCGCCAGTAGTAGTCCTGAATCGTCTTTGCATCGGTCACGACGCGCGTTGGTGTGTAGGCAGAGAGGACCTCGCAGAAGTGCAGGAACCCCTGCCCCAGGAAGTTCCATTTCCGGCGTTTCCGATCTAATCCGTCGACGTTCAGTGCGACTGGTTTTCCGACCATCCGGGGGATCCACGCAAACGCACTATTGGCCACATTGCAGATCAGGATCACGTCAACATCCGTAAAGATCACGTGCAGAACCGACATGCACGTGTGGACGAGCGTGTCGAAATGCTTGCTAGGGAGGCTCGGCAAGATGACTCGCCGAATCCGCGCATCAAAAACGTCATCAGGAGTGGTAAACGGTTTTCGGCAGTACACACTCACTTGGTGCCCACGTTCCGCCAGACGTCGCGAAAGGTGATCCGCGAGCGTTTCGAAGCCGCCGTACCGGGCGGGAATACCACGTGTTCCCAGGATTGCAATTTTCATGCGAGATATTAGGGGCATACGACGCAGCTGCATACGTCCCGGAGCCAGCCAGCAACTTGCGCTGAACTAGAGATCCTCACCCTTGACCGCATAATGCCATACCACGTGCCAATAGCTGCTCGCCGCTTGCGCGACTGAGACCCCTGTCACTCTCCGTCCAGGCACGGCCAACACCACGCGCAACAGTAGCCCGATTGCTACCCCTGCCCGTAAGACGCTGACTTCCCAACGGGGGTGATGTTTGCGGAAATAGCGTAGCAGGTTCTTGTACCAAAAGGACTCTCGATCCCGGAAAGGGAGCCTCTTTACGCTGTGTCCTCCGGCATGAATGAAAACCGCTTCCGGGGAGTAAAGAATTTTCCATCCCTTGTCGCGCAACCGATAGCAGAAATCTACATCCTCGAACCAAACGGGGAAAAAGTTTTCATCGAATCCAGCAGTGTCTTCCCAAGCTCGGCGTTTAACCGCCAGGCAAGCACCGGCGGGCTGCTCTACCTCTTGAATTTTTGTATAGTCCAGATCCAGACAGCGGTAGCTCCGGTTCCAGGGATTGGTCGGCCATAAACGATTGATCAGCAATACTTCAGCCAGCATGTTCCCCAGAGTCGGCAACCTTCTGACTGTGAACCCTTTTTCCACCGTGCCGTCGTTCCTCGTCAAGAGGCCGCCGGCAGCTCCGATACCGGCGGTTGCCGCCAGCACCTGCGCTAGATGATCCAGTGAGCGTGGGGAGGCTAGGGCATCGGGATTCAGGATGACGAATAGGTCGCCTTCGGCCACTCGAGCGCCGCGATTTACGGCGGCGGCAAAGCCAGAGTTCTGGGGATTCAGCACTAGGCAAAGGTTCAATGGAGCGCCTTGGGCCTTTTCTACCGTGTCGTCGTTGGACGAGTTATCGACCAGTATAATTTTCCAGTCTTCGAAGCTCGCCAACGCGCGTAAGCAGGCTTCGATATAAGCCCCTGAATTATGAGAGACGATAATTACCGAGCCAACGGGCATCGTGCATGGCATTATAGCTTTCTATGCTTGCGCTTCTCTGTGAGTGGCCCGGGTACGCAACCGCAAGGGAAACGAGGATTCCCTGGAGAGGCGCATTGGGTTTGACACCCGTGTCGATAAGCAATAAGTTGGATTGGCCAACGCACCTGGCGCATCATGGGCGAGCTTTTCCGCGATACATACCGTTACCGTGAACTCATCTGGGCCCTTGCCCTGAAGGAACTGCGAGTTCGATACAAACGTTCTGTTTTGGGGTTCCTTTGGGCCTTACTCAATCCCGCACTCCTCATGGTGGTCCTGACGCTAGTGTTCGGTACGATAATGCGGTTTTCCATAGACCACTACGCCGTTTTCCTGCTCAGCACGCTCTTGCCTTGGACCTTTTTTTCTCAATCGCTCGCGTATTCAGTGGAGTCGATCGTCGGCAATGGAGATCTGCTGAAGAAGGTACGAATAGCACAGCTAGTTTTTCCCGTAGCAGCCGTCGTCTCCAATATCATCAACTTCTTGCTCTCCCTGCTGCCCTTGATGCTCCTAATTGCGCTCATGCGATTTCCTCTGCATTGGACTTGGGTTTATTTGCCTGTTCCAATGCTGGGGCTCTTTTTGTTTACTCTGGGGACAGCCTTTTTCTTCGCAACAATCAATGTTTTTTATCGGGATGTCAGCCATATCGTGCAAATTCTCTTGTCCGCTTGGTTCTACTTTTCTCCTGTGATCTATTCATTGGACTTCGTGTCCAGCAAGTACCGCTGGCTTTTTCGAATCAACCCGATGTTGTATGTACTTAATGGATTTCGGCTTGCTGTCTATTATGGGATGCTACCTTCACTGAAATCGGTCGGAATGTCGTTGGCATGTGGGATCATCGCACTAATTGTCGGATTTGCTGTATTTCGGCGGTATCAGAATTCGTTTGTCTACTACGTCTAGGATTGCGATGGCCGAAGACCGATGCAGCGTGCAGTTCGATGATGTCGTTCAACGTTTTCGAGTGATTCGAGAACGGCCGGACACGCTGAGGGAATTCTTTGCAAGGATCAGACGTCAGAAAGCCACTTACCACGACTTTGAGGCTCTGAAGCATGTTACCTTCCGAATTGCGAAGGGGGAAATGGTCGGTATCATCGGTCGTAATGGATCAGGCAAGAGCACGATTCTGAAAGTCATCGCTGGGGTCTACGCTCCCAGTTCAGGTCGCGTTGAGGTCCACGGACGCATTGCTCCTTTGATCGAATTGGGCGCTGGATTTCATCACGAACTCACAGGTCGCGAGAACATTCTCCTGAATGGATTGTTGCTGGGCCTTTCAAAGCGCCAGGTCCAGGAGCGAGAGGAGCGGATAGTTGAATTTGCCGAACTCGGCGACTTTATCGATTCTCCCATAAAACAATACTCATCAGGTATGTACATGCGGCTGGCGTTTGCAGTCGCGACCGAAGTTGATCCCGATGTTCTCTTGATCGATGAAATCTTGGCTGTGGGAGACGGTGGGTTCCGTCAAAAGTGTTTTGACCGTATCCGGGGATTTCGCGCTGCCGGCAAGACGATTCTATATGTCTCTCACGATTTGGGTGGCATTCGCGAGTTTTGCGACCGAGTGCTTTTGATCCACAATGGGCAGTTGATCGAGGACGGCTTACCCGATTTCGTCACCGCCCAGTACGAGGCCCTCTTGGGGCAGCATGTGGATAGCATTGTGATGTAATTCTCGTATCAACTGGTTGGGCTTATCTCTGTTTCTCAAGTAGGAAGACCTTTAAAGGGGTAAGCGGCTTCCATTACTTGTCCAGCGGTCCCGGCGCAGCGGAGGCCACATGCGCATGCGTGGTAATCCAAGTAGAACGCCGATATGAAGCTTAGCGTTGTAATTCCAACTCTAAATCGAGCAGCAAAGCTTGAGCGAACGTTGCGGAGCCTTGCCGCGCAAACGGTCCCGCCAGACGCCTACGAAGTTTTGGTAATCGACAATGGAAGCAGCGATGGAACGGCAGAGTTGCTGCTTTGCTATGGTAGAAATTTCAGGAACTGGCAAGGACTAAGGGAAGCCCAACCCGGAGCCGCCGCTGCCCGAAACCGAGGTGTGCTAGCGAGTCGTGGCGAGGTTGTGCTTTTCCTCGATGACGACGTGATTGCAGCATCCGATTTACTGCAAGAACACCTCAACACACAAGCGGCACATCCTGGCTCGGCGGTACTTGGCTACGTACGCAACGGCTGGAGCGAAACCGGTTCTGCTTTTTATTGGGTTCTGAGCCGTAAACAGCTTATGCATTCGTTTCGATTCTCCGATCCCTCCGACGTACCGTTTGTGCACCTTTATTCCTGTAATGTATCCATTCCGAGGGCAGCACTCCTGAGAGTTGGCCTTTTCGATGAAAGATTCACAGGGGCAGCTTTTGAAGATATTGACCTTGGTTATCGGTTGAAACGCTCAGGGTGCAGACTCATCTTTAATTCGAACGCCACTGTGACGCACGAGCCCGTATTGTCATTGGAAGGGTTCAGGCACAAGCGCTTCAATGCTGGGAGTGCATTACATCGCCTGATAACCAAACATCCCGAATTGCAGGCAATGCTGGTGCCGTCGGCTTCGCTACGAGTGCTACGATCCGAACTGGGCCGTCTCACTGCCCTCCTCGGTGGGACATTCGAAAGGCCGGTACCTCTTCGGCGTCTGCTTCTTCCGGTATTGGGACAAGCCTGCTGGTTCCACCTAGAGCACCATTTCTGGGCAGGATACAACGAAACTGCGCGTTTGTAGACACTGGGAGGCTGAACGCTATTTTGATATTTCAACTTCGGAGTGATAAAAATGTCAATGTCCTTGCAGAATTTCTCATTTAAGTCATAACATAAGAATTTCACAAAGCTGTGGGTATTCCGCGCAGGCAGGTAATTCATCCTGCACGATGTATGTTTTCGCCTTAAATTGAACCCCGCGTCCGAAAACAATCAACACGATCGGTTGGCTGAGAAGAACTAAAGATGAACGCAAATGTACTTGTGACCGGAGGCGCCGGCTACGTAGGATGTGCCTTGACCGGACACCTACTTCAGGAAGGCTACGACGTTACGGTATTTGACAACCTGATGTACGGCGGACGGGGTCTCATTCCGTACTTCGTCGACCCAAAATTCCATTTCATCAAGGGGGATATTCGCGACAAACAACATCTGGCGGAGGCTGTGGGGAAGGCTGATGTCATCGTTCATCTCGCGGCGATAGTCGGGTATCCAGCTTGCAAAAAGGACCCTCACCTGGCAGAGGATGTAAATATCGAAGGCACCCGCAATTTGCTTGCTGTCCGAGGGGAGTCCCAGACAATCCTTTACGCCTCAACGGGGAGTAATTATGGCGCCTATACTGGCGCCCTGTGCACGGAAGAAACGCCGCTCAATCCTCTCACGCTTTATGGCATTTCCAAGACGAAGGCGGAACGCGAAGTCTTGGATGCTGGGAATGCATTGGCCTTTCGCTTCGCTACCGCTTTTGGAGTATCTAACCGAATGCGACTAGACCTGTTAATCAATGACTTCACCTATCGTGCGTTGAAAGAGCGGAGCCTTATCCTATACGAAAAGACCTTCAAGAGGACTTTCATCCATGTCCGCGACATGGCGGCAAGCTTTTCATTTGCGATCAGGAACCTCGAAAAAATGAAGAACGATGTCTTTAATGTCGGTTCGGAGAAGATGAACTACAACAAAGAAGAGATCGCACTGAAAATACAAAGAAAGGTTCCCTACTACTTGCACTTTGCCGATACCGGCAAAGATGAGGACCAGAGAAATTATGAAGTCTCGTACGAGAAGATGCGCCGGCTGGGCTTCACAACGACTATTGATGTAGACCAAGGTGTCGACGAACTGATACGCGTCTATAGCGTGATCGACGCGCATTCGGAGTACTCCAACTTATGAGCAGCAGCAGCGGGAATGCCGGGTTCTGGACAGGTAAGCGTGTGATCGTGACCGGGGGAACGGGATTTCTCGGTAGTCACATAGTCGACTCCTTGAAACCGCAAGGCGCGATTGTCCTCGTACCCCGCAGCCGCGAGTACAACTTGGTCAGAATGGACGATGCCGTACGCTGTTTCCAAAGCTTCAAGCCTGACGTTGTAATCCACTCGGCTGCCTACTACGGAGGGATCGGCTTCAACCAGCTTTATCCTGGCAAGATCTTTTACGAGAATTTGGTTATGGGTGCGAATGTGATGGAGGCCGCTAGGCTGACCGGAGTCGAGAAGTTCGTCGGCATCGGAACTGCTTGCTCCTATCCCGGATATTTGGAGGGCGAATTGAGAGAGCAGGATTTGTGGAACGGTTCACCGCACGAGAGCGTCCTCAACTACGGCCTCACGAAGAAAATGATGGCGATCCAGGGCTGGGCCTACAGGAGGCAATATGGATTCAATTCAATTCACCTGATTCTGACCAATCTTTACGGCCCCCGCGATACATTTCAAATCGAGCGCGCCCATGTAGTTTCGGCACTAATAAAGAAATTCGTGGATGCCAGGCTGGAAAACAAGGCTGACGTAGAAGTCTGGGGGACCGGAAGGCCAATCCGGGAATTCCTTTACGTCGAGGACTGTGCAGAGGCAATCTGCCTCGCGGCGGAACGTTACGCGGACACTATGCCGCTGAATATCGGTTGTGGCGACGGCACACGCATCAGAGAACTGGTCGAGTTCATCCATGAGCTCACTGGATATCAAGGACGCATCGTGTGGAACACTTCCAAACCCGACGGACAGATGAAAAAGATTCTTGATGTTACTCGCATGAAGGAGATCCTTGAGTGGAAGCCCGCGACAGATCTCCGCAGGGGACTCGAGCGCACGATCAGCTGGTATAACGCCAACAAGAAAGAAGCTGATCTGCGCATGTGAACCCACGACACGTTCCAATGATGGGAGACATCCCAATGCTTAGAAAGGTGAGAATCCCAAAGTGATCTCGGTCATTACCTACGGTAGAAACGATAACTACGGGTTTAACCTCTACAAGCGAACAGCTTTCGGCTTCAACTGTTTGGCCGAAGTTCTCACCGACGAGGACGAAGTCTTGTTCGTCGATTACAACACGCCCAGACATCTCCCGACACTTCCTGAGTTCATTTGGGACACTCTCACTGAAAAGGCCCTAAACTTGATCAAGGTGATCCGTATCGGTCCTGAGACCCACGAGCGCATCAGAGGTAATTCGCCACTGAACGTTCTGGAGAATGTCTCCCGCAATGCGGCGATCGTACGCTCGGATCCAAAGAATCACTGGATGCTGTCTACTAATCCCGACGTAGTGCTTGTGTTAGCCTCTAAGTGGTCAAACCTCGCGGAACTGCTGCAAGCGCAACCTGATAGCTTCTACGAGATGCCCCGCTTCGATATCCCGGAGAGCGTCTGGTCTGCCTTGCCTCGCGGTGAGCCGCGTCAAAACATGACTCTGCTGCGCGACTGGCTAGTCCATCACAAAGCGGCCGTTGCCGAGACCGTCCCCGATCACCGCTTTCAAAAAGTCCACCTTTTCGATGCCCCGGGAGATTTCCAACTGGCACCACGCGATTACTTCTTTCGCCTGCGTGGCTTCGACGAGTCGATGAATAAATACTTACATTCTGACTCCAACCTCGCCAAGCGAATGTGGTTGCTCAACGGACAGCGTACTGATCATCTGCTGAGACATATTTGGGTGTTGCATCAGGACCACTACTTGAGTGGGGAATGGGCTACCAACGTGGGCACGATCGTGCACAACGACTATCACGAAAAGGTGCTCCTGCAAGCATATATTGAGGCCAACGAGGAGAACTGGGGTCTGCAGAAAGAACAGTTACCCATGTTTTCGTTGGCGGCCAAGGTTGGCCGACAGCGCCATTCATTTCTCCGCTCGCCAGCCACAGTCAATGGCAACCTGCCTTTGAGCCAAGAACTGGACTGGCGCTGCCAGCCACTGTACCGGCTTTGCCACTACCAGCCCGAGGTGTTGTCCCTTTATTTGCGTGAGGTGCTGCAGGTGATTTCGCCCAGTTCGCAGTTGGTCTACGTGGGCACCAACCGCGAAACGTTGGAGTGTGTTCGCCAAGTCTGGCAGGAGATTGCCCCCTTGTCTCCGCGAGTTCAGGATTTGTCAGAACTGGCGGGGGCGGACGAAAAGGCCCGGGCGGACGTTCTACTCGTCGATTTCTACTACGAGCGTCCGAAGTCCGTGGAGCGCCGTATCGAACTCCTGGAGAAACAATTGCAATGGCAACTTGAGAAGCGGCGCCTACGGCCAGCTGAGGCGGAAGAAGAGGTAATGCGCTTTGCCGACAACTCAGACTATGAACAGTTGCACAATCTACTCCTGAAGATTTGGCAGGACCTCCTTCCTCATGTACAGACTCCGCCTGGCACGTATGTCATTTTGCTAGGCTGCAACACCTACGCCGATTTCTACGCTCGTTTTCAGGAAGCATTTGCTACGAACTGCATGGGCATAAGACTGGGGTCCAGCCAGCTACAGAAACTCCATGCTCTCTATCAAGAATATAAAGTCTGGATACAGTCTCGGGGCAAGCAAAATGCGGTGTTCAAGCTTATGTTGGGGATCAGACTGATGAAGCGGCGAGCTTTCAAGCGAGCTATCGGGCACGAGAGTCTTATGGGATGGATCTACCTCCATCACATCCTGAGCAGGACAAGACGCCTAATTGGGAGACTCAAGCTGCGAAACTTGTACGTCCATCATCGTCTGGTGGTCATGCAAGTTGAACGATAAGCTTATGCCGACCGTTAACGAAGTCAAACAGTATTGGGACCGCAGACCATGCAACATCCGTCATTCTCCCTTGCCAGTTGGCTCGCCGGAATACTTCAAGGAGGTGGAGCGGCGCAAGTACTTCGTCGAGCCGCACATCCTTAGATTCGCCGATTTTGCCCGCTGGCGCGGGAAAGATGTGCTCGAGATCGGATGTGGCATCGGCACCGATTCGTGCAACTTTGCCCGAAACGGCGCGAACCTCACCCTCGTGGAGCTGTCCACAGAAAGTCTGGCGATCACGCAGCAACGCTTCGACCTCTTTGGTCTACGAGCGAACTTTATCAATGGAAATGCTGAGGAGCTCGAGCGCTTACTGCCCCCAGACAAAAAGTTTGACCTCATCTATTCCTTCGGAGTCATCCATCACACGCCTCATCCCGAGCGTGTACTTGCAGCTATCCCCCAGCTACTCAAGCCGTCTGGAGAGCTTCGGATCATGCTCTATGCCCGGTACTCTTGGAAGGTGTTGGGGATCTATCTTCGCAACGGCTGGCGCAAGCCGTGGAATTGGCGCCACCTGACGGCGGTCTATTCAGAGGCACAGATCGGGTCGCCGATTAGCCGCGTATACTCTTTCAAGGAAGTGCGAGAATTGTTGCGCGATTTTCACATCGTGAGCATGTCGAAGGACCACATCTTTCCGTACCGTGTTTCCGATTATGTGCAATATCGGTATGTGAAGACTTGGTATTTTCGCTGGATGCCGGATTCATGGTTCCGCTGGCTGCAGAAAGAGTTGGGCTGGCATCTGCTCGTAGTGGCCAAACTCCCGCATGGCGCAGGCTCTGCGGCCCAATCCACATAGCACAGCCAGAATGGCAAATCCTCGTTTGTCGAACGCTTGTGTATGACTTTCATGTTCTTCGCTCCTACGGCAATAGGCGGGCTGTTCAGACCGAGAGAAAAGAGAAGCTATTCATTGGCGGGCGAGTGGTGAATTCCGGTAAGGATGTGCTCGGGGTTAGCGCTTGCAACTCACCATTTCTGTCTTGAGATTAGTTCCGGAATTTAGCTGGACCGAGTCCGTCGTGATGCCAGTCGTCAGAGGTGTGTTTCCGTACTCCGATGTTTCTCTGGTGCTAGCTGCTGCCGGATTGGGAGTGAGCCGCTGCACCGGTTCGCAGGCAAGCAGATGATTCTAAGACAGGTCCATATTAACGAGAGAGTTCCCCTTTTCTTATTACTGGAGTCCCGATTTCAGCGTCTGAGCAGGCGAGTAAAATCACTGCAGAAGTTCACATCAACCGTGGCCAAATCCTAGACACCTGAACGAAGGAGGCGCCCGTGGGTCTTTCCCGGATAGATCGGACATTGTCCGTACTATTCGCCATGCCGCTATTGTTGTTGTATGTCGACAAGAGTTGGCTGTTCTCGTCATTCGGATACATCGATTCGTGGATTTATTCTGGGTATTTCATAGATTTACCAAAACACATGCACTCTTTCCCCGGTACTTATTATGGTACTCGGTTATCCTGGCTGCTGCCCGGCTTTCTCGCTTATCACATTTTCCCGCCGTTGGTAGCTCTGCATCTCCTTCATATACTGTTCTACGAGCTGGCAGTCCTCTCACTGTATCTTGTCCTAAAACACACAGTGAATCAGAGGGCTGCTGCATTGACGGCTATCCTGATGGGTGGCTATTCATTCTTTTTGTGGGCAATTGGTTGGGATTATGTTGATGGTACGGGCATTACCTATTTTCTGCTGACCATGCTCGCCCTGACATATGCCGCAAAGTCTCGCCGCTTCGACTTGTGGCTCGTTGTGGCCGGCATATGTTTCGCTTGCCTGATTCACTCGCAGTTATTCTTGGGAGTGCTAACCCCAGTTTTCATCCTTTACTACGTTGTTGTCAATCGCAGTTATCGACGGAATGCGCTGCTGCTTAGCCTGCTACTCTTTTCGGCTGGAGCGATCAGCTTAACCTGCCTGTTAGCCATTATCAACTGGAGTCTGGGTGGACAATTCTTATTCTTCCTTCCTTCGATTCAGTTCACGACTACGTATGTCAGGCAACCCAATCCCTGGCGAGTATCATCGTACACGTGGCTTCTGAGTGCTGCATCGCTGGTGCTTCCGGCGGTGGTTCTTGTTAGCAGTGTGGCCTTCCTGCTGGCTCGTGGCTTGATCAAAGGTGAGCGTGAAGATGGAGCGATTCCTCTCTTTCAGTTCTGCTTCATTCTCACGGTCATCATTTTGAGCGGTTGGGAACTAGCAGGTCTGCCCGTCTTACAGTCTCCTCACTACGCCAGTTATCTGATCCCGACTATGTTTTTGGCCATCGGGTCCCAAGTTGCCCGCGCTACTCAAAACCTTGGCTCTGGTCAGTTCTGTTTGCTGTTGGGCGCGATCGTGTGTATTATTTTTCTACCCTTTTCCCTCTCTTTGAATACTCCGCTAGCAGCGTATGTGAGCAGGTGGGGATTTCTGCTGCCGATTCTACTGGGGCTTGCCGGCTTGCTGTCTTTGAGTTCTAGGTGTCGGCATCTCAATGTTCCGGGAATGCTCCTGCTATGTGCCGCCTGCGCTACGTTTAACATGGGTCTTGGCACTCGGGCATGGCAAAAGGAACCCGCTCTGGGGAAAGATGCTTTCCTCGCTGTGGTCGAAAGCGAGGAGACAATCAAAATTGTCGATCCAAACGCCGCGGTATTATTTTGGTATGACTTCGATACTCGACCCTTGGGTAACTTATATCGATCTGTATCATCGGAATACTTGTGGGCTTACAGATTGTTCAGCGAGCATTTCCCGATGCCGGATGAAAGTCGTCGCAAGCCTGCACCTGGTATGAAAATAGTCATTTTGTCCACTGATGAGCAAGCCCTTGAGCGGGCCGACAGAAGCTTAAAGAAGATGGGCTTCGGTGCTTATCTCGTCACAGAACGTACCATTAGGAAAGGGCAGATCAGTTACGATATGATTTTCATTGATGTCATAGTAGCGCCTGAATGCGGCGCGAGTTCAAAATAACCCTTTGGGCTTTTGGTTCAAAATGAGCTGCCGACGGCGGTCATTAGTCATCCAGACGATCGTTTGTGACGCGTCATTATGGGAGGTGCACTCGCCAGAATTGACAGAGGGCTTCTGCGAGGCGGACGCCCCAAACAATTGGCGTCACAGGAGGTCCGCCCGATCGCACACAAGCTAATCGCAATCGTCAGATCATACTTCCAGCATTGTGACTACGGCCTCGTGCTCATTTGCTGTTTACCGCTAGGAATTCTCGCGTTTGACCGGCGTTGGCTCTTCTACTCTGTCTTTGGCTACATTGACCCGTGGATTTATTTCGGTTATTTCCTAAGGCTACGATACCATCTTAGGATGTTTCCCCACGTATATTATGGGAGTCGATTACCTTGGATCCTGCCGGGTTCTGTGGTCTATCATCTGTTTCCACCGTCGATTGCCGTTTACGTGCTTCACGGTGGGTTGTACTACGTCGCAGTCATCTCCCTGTACCTTATCCTTAAGAATACGGTGCACCAAAGGGCTGCTGTGCTTACTGCTTTGCTAATGGGTGGCCATTGTTTTTTTCTAGCGGCGATTGGTTGGGACTATGTGGATGGAGCGGGAATTGCTTATTTTCTTTTGACCCTGCTGATGTTGACGTACGCCACGAAACACTGGCGTGCATACGTATGGGTGGTTCTAGGCGGCATATTCTACGGTGCCTTTATCTATTCGCATTTGTTTCTGATCACGTTTACGCCCGTCATCGCGCTTTTTTATCTATTTGCCAGTCGTCACAACAATGGTCATCGCTTGTGCCGTAGCGTAGTGTTCTTTGGCCTTGGCTGGCTTGGCCTGACAGTACTGCTTGGATTGCTTAACTATCTCATGAATGGAGTTTTCCTGTTTTTTGCACCATCATTTAAAATAGCTACAGAATTGGTAACCAAGGGGAATCCGTGGCGGGCCTCCGGCTTCGCGTGGGTAAATCAGGCTGCGTGGCTAATCTTTCCAGCGTTAACATTGGTCAGTAGCATGGTCGTCCTGCTGTTACGCGATCGGGTGTCAGCGCTCCCTAATTCCTTGTTTCCTATACTTTTTCAGGTATTGTACATTATAAGTGCGTTGATCATGATCGCATGGGAACTGGTGCGGCAGCCCGTTTTGCTTTATTCCTATTATGCAAGCTTCCTTTTACCCACGATGTTTTTGGCAATTGGCGCTCAGCTGGGGCTAGCTGTTAAACGTGTGGAAGCCGCCCGATTTGGCGCTCTCATCGTTGCTATGGTAGCTCTCTTATTGCTGTCCTATAGCTTGCCGGTGAATTCTCGGTTCCTAACGACACTCAAGACCCACTCCTGGGCACCTGTTTTTCTGGGAGGTTCAGCCCTGCTTCTTGCTGTTGTTAGGCCCTCTTATTTTTCGGCGGCGCCGGTGCTTCTCTTGTGCGCGGCCTTCGGCACTCTTAACCTGTCAGCTAGTATGCGGAATTCCGGCTGGGGGGATCGGGCGTTGGCCCAGAGCTCGTTCTTGGTCATTGCGGAAAGTATGCGTGCAGTCCAGAATTTGAATCCTCAAGGCACAGCGCTATTTTGGTACGATTTGGATGGGCCTCTCGGCGGCATTGGCAGGGCTGTGGCGTCCACGTATCTCTGGCGCGATGTGGTGGTGAGCGAGCGATTTCCTATGCTGGACAGCAAATTGTCGACCCCGACCCCGCGTCGGCGGGTATTTGTGTTCTCGAACGACCAGGATGCGCTCGAAAAGGCGGATCGGAGCCTTTCCAAAATCGGGTTAAAGGCGCAGTTTCTTGACGAAAGGACCATACAGAAAGGACGCTTAAGCTGCAAGATAACGCTTGTTGAAATGCGATATTTCCCAGCAAGGGAAGGTGAGCTCGGGGCGGGACAAAAGCAACACGAATGAAAGCGGTGTCAAGATATTCTGCGCTTTTATCGAGTACACTCCAAAATCAGGTGGGTATAGGGAACATGTAGAAGATCGGGGCGGATGCTCGCCTTGATGTCCGTAAATACCTCAGAGGCAATGCGGAGATAGCCTTCCCTAGAGCGGACATATTGACCGCGATCCTTGGTAAGAAGATATCGAGCGAACGCCGATTGACCCTCAGTAAAGCAGCCATCAAGAGTGATCAACCTCCCGCCGGGCTTGAGTGCAGAGTGCGCGATCTGAAAAAGTTGCGAGGCTTCAGCATCGTCGAGGTGGTGTACGATGCCGAGCGCTAGCACAACGTCGAAGTATGAGAGCTGCCGCAAGGAGTACTCACTGACCCGCTCACAGACAAAAGTGGCGAAATCGCCGAACTTTGCCCGCGCCGCCTGGATGTATTCCAGGCTAGCGTCAAAGCCCACATATTCGGCGGCCGCCAGGTAAGGAACGATGGTACCCGGACCACAACCAATTTCCAACACGCGATCTTCTGGCCGTAGCCGCACGTATTCCTTGACAAGAATCATGCTGCGCGAAGGTCCGCCAATCAAGCGCCAAAACAGCGAGTAGGCTGAAGGTAGAGACAATAGCGAGCGGAGTTTTTCCACCATGTGTTTTCAACGGTTGCTAAGAGGGTAGCAATTTTGCCCGAGCAGCCTTTCGAAACCGAAAACTACGGTCTGACGTGTCACTGCCTTTGTCGGGAGCCGCCCTCGGAGATTGAATGCCACATCAATGGGATTCGGAACGATGGCACAGGTGCTAGGCACATGCTTTAGTATTAAGATCGTACTATAGTCGATTTTTACTTCCACAGACAAACGGGCGAGCTCATTTCTATGCGCGTGATCATTTTGGCGGGAGGACTCGGCACACGACTGGCTGAGGAAACGTCCGTTCGACCCAAGCCCATGGTGGAAATCGGAGGCAAGCCGATACTCTGGCATATTATGAACATCTATGCCAGCGCTGGGTTTAAGGATTTTCTAGTAGCGTGTGGATACAAAGGAGAGATGATAAGGGAATATTTTCACAATTTTTTAATTCATAACAGCGACCTCATCATTAATCTGAGAGACGGGTCCTGTAAGGTGATCAACTCAAATTCCCCGGATTGGCAGGTTGGTTTGATTGACACAGGACTGACCACCCTGACCGGGGGCCGCCTGCGACGAATGAGAGATTGGATCGGGGAAGAAGCCTTTATGGTCACGTACGGTGACGGACTAGCCAATATCGATGTCCGAGCGCTTGTCGACTTTCACCGCAGCCACGGAAAGTTGGCAACGGTTACCGCCGTGTCGCCCGTGGCTCGTTTTGGCAGCTTGATACTTCATGGGAATGTCGTGTCACAGTTTTGCGAAAAGCCACAAACTGGGGAAGGATGGATAAACGGGGGATTCTTTGTGTTCGAGCCTGCAGTCCTAGACTACATCGGAGGAGATCAAACCTCGTTAGAAAGAGAACCCCTAGAGCGACTTGCGGCTGAAGGTCAGCTGATGGCATTCCGACATGCGAACTTTTGGCATCCTATGGACACGCTGCGCGACAAACAGTTCCTCGATGTTCTTTGGACGACTGGCAAGGCGCCGTGGAAGATGTGGTAATGGCGAACTCTCTGGCAACATTTTATCGAGGGAAAACTGTCCTCGTCACGGGCCATACCGGATTCAAGGGAGCCTGGTTGAGCGAGTGGCTGAAGATTCTCGGAGCACGGGTTATTGGATTTGCGCTGCCACCCAACGATCAGCCGAACCTATTCGATGCCGCCCACATCGGGGAGGCCATGTCATCGGTCTTGGGGGACCTTCGGGAGTTCTCAGCTGTCCGCGCGGTTTTTGAGGAACATGCTCCCGAAATCGTCTTCCATAACGCGGCCCAGCCGCTTGTACGGCGCTCTTATCGCGAACCCGTAACGACGTATGCCACAAATGTGATGGGTACCGTCCACGTGTTGGAGGCGGCACGAAATACTTCCTCAGTGCGTGCCGTTGTCGTTGTCACTAGCGACAAGTGTTACGATAACAAGGACTGGTTATGGGGTTACCGCGAAGCAGATCCCATAGGCGGTCGCGATCCTTACAGTTCCAGCAAGGGTTGCGCAGAGCTGGTTACTGCTGCCTATCGCCATTCTTTTTTCCACAAGAATGAAGGTAGCGCGGCGGTTGCTTCCGCCCGTGCCGGAAACGTAATCGCAGGAGGCGACTGGGCGGAAGACCGCCTCGTTCCAGACATCGTTCGCAGCATATCGTCCGGCAACACCGTCGTTCTTCGCCATCCCAATGCGCAGCGCCCCTGGCAATATGTTTTGGAGCCGATTCGAGGTTACCTGATGTTGGGCGAGTTTTTGGGGGGAGGGGACCATAGCTATGCCCAGGCTTGGAACTTTGGCCCGAACGATGAAGCTTCGATTTCAGTTTCAGAACTCGCAATGCGAATGATTCGATTTTGGGGAAAAGGTCAACTAACAGTTCAACCTAAGGAAGACGACCTGCATGAAGCACAGTATCTGAAACTGGATTGCAGCAAGGCCCATGCCTGGCTAGGTTGGAAGCCTATGCTCAGCATCGACGAGAGTCTGCAGCTGACTGTCGAATGGTACCGGAATTATCTCGAGGATCCGCAATCGGCGCCGCGGATGACGGCGAAACAAATTCGGGACTATATGGGACGACTAAAAGAATGAATGCGTTCCGGTCTGCGCTGGTTACCGGAGCAACCGGGTTCATCGGTTCTGCACTCGTTCGAAGGTTGCTGGCTGAGAATATTCAAGTCTACACTCTGCTGCGAGCAACTTCGAAGAATCGGTCTGTTCTGGACTCTCTTTCAGGAATTGAACTCCTTGAGGTGCCATCAGTTCAAACAGAGCACCTCAGGAAAGGTCTTGCAGGAGTGTCGGCGGACATAGTTTTTCACTTGGCATCCTACGGTGTGAATCACCTCGACCGCGACATGGATGCCTTGATCGAAGACAACGTGGGCTTCGTTGCTCGGCTGCTCGAGGTCACCGCGAAATGGCCTGTTCGGCGTTTTGTTCACACCGGCAGTTGCTCCGAGTACGGTATGGCCTCCTCGGAAGGGTCCTACTTTTGTGAGGAACAACCGCTGTCTCCCATCTCTCTCTACGGTGCAGCCAAGGCTGCGTCGGTGCTTTACGCAAACGCATTGGCAATCCGCCTTGGTGTCCCATTCGTTACGCTCAGGTTGTTTGGTGTTTTCGGCATTGGAGAGGCGGCCCAGCGCTTGGTTCCGTATTTGATCGACCGTCTGCAGTCGAACCAGCCCGTCGACCTGACGCCCGGTGAGCAGGTCCGGGATTTTCTATACGTAGACGATGTCGTGGAAGCCTTTCTGGCGGCTGCTCGATGCGAGGCATTGGCTCCTTATCAGGCATACAACGTCTGCTCTGGGAAGGCTGTGAGCATCCGGGAGATGGGCGAAATCATCGCCAATGAGTTGAACAGTCCTCGACACTTGCTGCAGTGGGGAACGAGACCCTACCGTGAAGATGAGGCTATGTGGATTGTCGGCAACAATCGCCGGTTTGTAGAAGCAACCCATTGGACTCCTAAAACTAGCGTGGTTGAGGGAGTGCGACGCGTAATAGCGGCGGCAGAAGCTAGAGGGAGAGAGACTGCCCCCAAACATGGATTTTGACAGGTTCGCTGAACACTATAGGGAGGTGCTAGACAGAACGGTCGCTATTTCCGGCGAGGGCTCAGAGTACTTTGCAGAATACAAGGCCCGTCATGTTGCCCGTTTGCTGCTACCGGGATTTTCCGGCAAAGTGTTGGATTTTGGGTGTGGCGTCGGACTTCTTTCCAGCTTTCTGAAGAGGCATCTACCCGGTTGTGAATTGCACGGATTTGATATTTCCGAGGCCAGCATTTCAAAAGTGGACAGCGGTCTGCTTGCGCAGGGACAATTTACCTCGCGGCTTAGAGATCTGGCTTACGACTACGACGTGATTGTCGTTGCTAACGTCATGCACCACATCGCTCTGGGAGACCGTCAGATGATCGTTCACGAGCTGAGTGGACGGCTTTGCCTAGGTGGCATGTTAACCGTGTTTGAGCACAATCCTGCCAACCCGCTGACGCGTTGCGTTGTCAGCCAGTGTCCGTTCGATAAAGATGCTATTTTGCTGCGGCCGTCCGAGCTTTTAACCTATTTCGCTGTTGCAAACTTGCGATTCATTTCTTGTGATTACATTGTCTTTCTGCCGCGCGTTTTCTCGTACCTTCGTGCCCTCGAGCCTTGGTTTTCTTGGCTCCCACTGGGCGCGCAATACGCAGTAGTTGGTGAGAAGAATGCCTAAAGTGAAAAAACTCGTGAGTATCGTGGTTCCGGTGTTTAACGAAGAAAAAAATGTGCAGCCCCTTTACGACGCTGTAACGGCGGTTATGGCTACGATCGCAGACCGCTACAATTATGAGTTCGTTTTCACTGACAATCACAGCACTGACCGAAGCTTCCAGTTGCTACAGGGATTGGCTGAGCGGGATGGGCGGATTCGAGTCTTGCGGTTTTCCCGTAATTTCGGTTTTCAGCGGTCAATATTCACCGGCTTTGTGCACGCGACCGGCGATGCGGCCATCCAATTGGATTGCGACCTACAAGACCCCCCAGGGTTGATTGTCGAGTTTGTGCGGAAATGGGAAGAAGGTTATCAAGTTGTGTATGGCATACGTAGCAGCCGCAAAGAGGGCTGGCGGATCACTCTCTCGCGAAAAATCTTCTATCGTCTAATCGACACGTTGAGCGAGGACGACCTCCCTCACGATGCAGGAGATTTCCGTTTGCTGGACCGGCGCGTTCTGGACGAGCTGAAAAGATTTGAAGACTACCAGCCGTATTTGCGTGGAACAATCGCTACGATGGGATTTAACCAGATCGGCATTCCCTATGAAAGAGAAGAGCGGCGTTGGGGCAAGAGCAAGTTTTCCTTTGGACAGTTGATGGGGCTAGCTTTGGATGGCATTTTGAACCACTCGATCATTCCTCTGCGAATAGCGACTTATCTCGGTCTTGCTGTTTCGACCATCACCACTTTGGCGACCGTTGGCTATTTGCTGGGCAGACTCATGCTGGGCAAGAATTGGCCACCAGGCTTTGCCACTCTGATTATTCTGATTCTGGGCTCGCTAAGCCTTAATGCGCTTTTTCTAGGTATTATAGGAGAGTATCTCGGTCGAATCTACCAACAGGTAAAAAAACGCCCGCTTACGATTATAGAGCGGGAGATCCATCCGCATGCTGACTTGGCATCTGACAGATCGGTGGATTCTGATTCGGCCACAGAAACCATTGGCGTTCCTCATGGCTAAGGCCTGCTAGGACCCGGGACTGCCGCTACGCCGACCGTTAGTTCCTGTTGATTCGATTCGTCATGGGGAACCTTCAGCGTGCTAATCATTGACGAAAGCCAAAGTCACGCGTTCGATTTTGCGACGCGATAGTTTCTAGGAGAAAGTAAGTGCGGATTGCATTCTTGAATCCATGGCGAAACGCTGCAGAGAACCAGGCATTTAGTTCCCTGGAAATTGCTGCGTCGCGTATTGGACACAAACTGCTGCATTGTACGAATAGCGATGAGTTGGAGAGTGCCGCACCTGATTTTGTTTTAGCAGCAGCGTCAACCCAGCCGAAACTCACCGGATATCCAACCTATGGCGTCATCCACGAACCACGGGATCGGTTCCTGGCTAATAAGGAGTATTTTCATAACCTGCTTTCCTACGATGGATATTTAACGATTTCTGACAAGCTCGCCGAGTTCCTAACAAATCTACTTTTCGGAGTCGGGCGGCCCTCCAACATAGGTTTCTACTATAACAGTTGCCAAGTGAACGTTACGGCTCCCGATTTTCTTTTATGGTTAAGAAAATGGAAGGTAAAACTTACTTATTGTGGAACTAACTGGGACAAGCGGAGAACGAAATTTTTTATGTTACTGAGCGAGCTAGATAACGTTGAAATTTTTGGCCCGGCGAAATCCTGGCAGGATATTAATCGAAAGTCGTATAAAGGTACGCTGGGTTTTGACGGTATGTCAGTGCAAGAGAAATACAGGCAGAACGGCGTTGGATTGGTACTGTTATCGGATAAGCATCTAGCAGACGATGTCATTTCGAACCGAATCTTCGAAATCACGTCTGTGGGCGCAATCGCTATCTGCTGCAGGACACCCTGGCTGGAACGAAACTTCGGCGATAGTGTTTACTACTTCGATCAACAGTGCTCTGACCGGCAACTCATCGAACAGATAAGGACAGTGCTCGATGAAATAAGATGTCATCCGGAGGACGCGTTTAATCGCTCACGACGGGCGCAGCAGATCTTTGAGGAGAAGTTTTGTGCCGAAAGGCTTCTGCAGAATGCGATCAAATACCACCTGGAAACGCACCATCTGAGGGCTGCCGCTTGCGCTCCTGGTGAAAATCCAAATATGCCGACTTCGCCCCTCATTTCGGTCATTGTTCGCTGCGGTGGCCGACCCTCAGAAGTCCTGCGCCGTGCTCTGAATAGCATTGCCAACCAAACCTTCGGTCGCTTCGAGGTCATCTTGGTCCGGTATCGAGATCTCGACATGAGCGACATTATCTCGCAATTCTCTAAAAGTTTTGAGTCCATTGCGTGCGTGGATTGTTTGGGAGGGACGAGAAGCAAATCGCTTTGGTGCGGTTTACATAATGTCAAGGGCGACTATTTCGCAGTTCTTGATGATGACGACGAGTTGATGCCTAACCATTTTGAGTGGCTGTTTCTTCCCGGCGATCGCCACCAGACTGACAGATACTTTGCCTATACCGGAAGTGTTCGTGTTCATTTGAAGCCGAAAGTGACGGCTGAAGGAAATTTGGAGAAGCGCGTCATCTTCAATTTTGGGATCTCCGAATGTCAGTCTTTTTTCGAGCAGTCGTGTTTTTTTTCGTCCAATTGCTTTGTTGCCTCTTCTTCTTTACTTGATCAGGCGGTGTTGGCTGACCCCAAACTCACGACGGCTGAGGATTCCTACCTGATCCTGTCTCTACTGGCGAAAAGCAAGGCGCGGTTCAATTTTCGCGCCACAGCAGTGCATTATGAAAGCGAGGGGGGGTCCAGTTTTCAAACTGATCCCAATCGCGCGAATGACGTCCTGAACTTGTATCTCCGACTGCTCTCCCACTATTCAGAGAAACCGCAAGTTGTTGATGCGCACGACGTTTTGCGGCGCCAAAACGAAACGATTGTGTTTCCGAAGATCTACGATGTCGAAGAGCAGGAGGATACCATTGTTTACCACGCCAAGAACTTCGCGCTTTCTCGGACTGACAAGAGGCATTTAGAACCGATACCCTTCTCGCTCGATATGAAAAAACTGGGCATCTCTGAGAACTCGTTCCTGACTGATCCGAAGCGACTATCGATGTACATCGATGCTCCACGCGTCCCATGGGGGTACGCTGTGCAGTTTGGTCTTATTTTTGTTCCTACTCCGGAGGTTTCGTACCTCGTGGAAATAGATTGCAGCATAATGGAGGGAACAATTGGTTTTGGGGTCTTGAATAAAAAGGAAGACGACTTTCTTTACAGGGTTGCAGTTCCCGCATCAACTAAGCGGATCCTAGTTCATCTTCCTGTCGAAGACATGGCTGTAATTGGAAGATTCGTAATTCAAAACTGGGATGCGGGCAACGAAGGTTGTGCGAAAGTCAACGGAGTTGCTCTGTTTTCAGAGTAGGGTTCTGGGCATAGCCTATTGCCTCCTGAGCAGAGTCTAAGAAGCGTTCAATTGGAGGTACCAGGGTGAATTGCAGCGTTGTCAACACGGTTCTGGGTTTCAACTTGACGCTTGATGTAAATGACACCATCGCCAAGTTGCTGCTGAGAGACAGACTTTTTGAAGCACCGGAATCTGAACTTGTTACCCGTATTCTTCGGCCAAACGACACTTGTGTGGATGCAGGTTGCCAGGTCGGCTATTACACTTGCCTCTTAGCGCAATTAGTCGGAGAACGAGGACAGGTCTATTCGTTCGACGCTAATCCGGAAGCATGTGAGATTACAAGATCTAATCTTGCTCTCAACAATCTGCGTTGTGCAGAGGTTGTTCATGCGGCATTGACGGATCGAGAGGGGGAAGTTCCCTTCCGTATATCGAGTGACGATCAGACGGGCCTGAGCTCGCTGGGCCCGATTGACGAATGCAAGAAAATTATAACCGTTCCCTGCCTACGACTTGAAACCTTTCTCAAAGAAAGGCAGGTAGAGCACATTCGACTACTGAAATTGGATGTGGAGGGATCGGAAGAAATGGTGCTCGAAGGACTGGGTCACTTTCTGACTGATCATCGTGTGGATTTCATATTAGCTGAGTGCTATGACGAAAGACTGCGGCTGGTGAACAGCTCCACTGATCGAGTGTCAGCAATCCTGCACAACGCGGGATACATCGCCTGGGAATATGGTGCCTGCACCGGGTGGTTGAGGGCAACGGAGGTCCGAAGTCGCGCCGACTGCAACTATCTTTTCGTGAGTCGCTCTCTGCCAGAGAGTGTCCCTCGGGTTTCCATCGCGGGCGCGTTAATTGCAGCGCAAAAGGCTGTGGCGGCAACGCAAGCCGAGACCGCTGCTCTGAGGCAGAGTCTTGAGGAGTCTCGCGACCGCAACGGTGAGCTTCGGGATCTACTGAACGCGTCGGATCAAGAGGTAAGGCGGCTACGTGATGAGAATCGAAATGCAAAACAGCTACTGCAGACTGTTCAGACCTCCGCTGGGTGGCGGCTTCTTAATCGCTGGCGAAGAATCCGTAATATTGTCGCTCCTGAAGGAACTGTGCGACGCCGTTTATACGACGCCTTTCTTGGGGTTTCACGAGGATAGCCGCGGCGCCAAAAAATGCCGCGGGTACGTTAGCAAAGGCACACCATTGGACTCTCGATAAGGAGCCGTGATGTTTTCTTCTGAGCGTCTTCAAAGGATCACAGTGTGTGGACTCGGCAAACTGGGTGCATGTGTTGCCGCTTCCATGGCCGCTCGTGGATTTGAGGTTGTCGGTATTGACGTTGACCGATGTAAGGTGGAATCGTTTACCAAGGGCGTCGCCCCAGTGCTGGAGCCAAGACTGCAAGGCATGATCGACCAGAGCGGTGGCCGGCTGCGAGCTACCACTAACTTTGGTGATGCGTTGGAGAGGTCTCAGTCCTGTTTCTTTGTGACTCCGACTCCAAGTTTGCCCGACGGTAGCTTCAGCAACGAATATTTGCTCAAGGCAATGAAAGAGGTTGCCACGCAAGTGCGGCAACGAAAGCGCGCAGGGTTTTTGTTTGTCATTAACTCCACCGTGACTCCCGGGTCCTGCGTCGGTGTCATAAAGCCTATACTTGAGCAAGAGTTGTCGGGCAAGTGTGGCCGGGACTTTGGGCTTTGCTACAACCCGGAATTTATTGCCTTGGGAGACGTCGTGCACGGGCTATTAGGACCCGACTTTGTCCTCATCGGCGAATCGGATATGGTTTCAGGGACTCTGCTGCAGCAACTTTATCATCGCTTCAACACCAATGGGGCTCCAGTTGAACGTATGTCGCTCTCGAGTGCGGAGCTCGCTAAAATCTCTGTGAATTGTGCTGTCACCATGAAAATCAGTTTCACCAACCAGCTCAGTGCGATCTGCGCGAAAATTCCCGAGGCTGACCCTGGGGCGATCTTGAGAGCCATTGGAAGGGACCGCCGCATCGGGCAGGAATACCTCAGGCCGGGCTTGGGCTTTGGAGGCCCGTGCTTCCCTCGCGATAACCGTCTTTTCCAGTATACTGCCCACTCAGTCGGAGTTGAGGCGCCACTTGCTGAAGCAACTGACAAAGTGAATGACGTCGTCAACGCACGTCTGTTGGAAACAGTCTTGGCTCATACTCGCGATGGTGCTCCAGTGGGTGTTTTGGGACTCGCCTACAAGCCTTTCACGGGAGTGATCGACTACTCACCAGGAGTTTGGCTGTGCCAGCGTTTGGCGGAGCGTGGGCGTCAAGTATTCGCCCATGATTATCAGGCTGGCGGAGCCGCGTCTGCCTTGCTGTCCGGTGAAATGGTCGTGATCTACGAGGACCCTAAAGACCTTTTCCTGAGAGGCTGTTCCACGCTTGCCATCACCTGTCCCTGGCCAGGCTATGCGGAGTTATTCGAGTCCGCTGCGCACCAGATTCCACCAGGTAGCGTTGTCGTTGATCCGTGGTCTGTTCTAGAGCAGGTCGCGACTAAGCTCGAAGCCGTTTCGTACATCACTCGTTTGGAATAAGCGCTAACTGCCTTAGGAGAGTAATGTGTCGTGCCAAACGGCGCATCGTATTGCTGATGAAGCAGAAATCTCTAATCCTGGCTCGCTCATCTGATAAACAAGGAGAGACGGATGCTGATTGCGGTCGCGCAGGTGAACCCCACAGTCGGAGATCTGGCTAGTAACGTTACGAAAATACTCGACTTTGCGCTTCGGGCCGAAGCAGCTGGTGCGCGATTGGTACTATTCCCGGAACTGTCGATTTGCGGTTATCCGCCTCGGGACTTGGTGCAGTGCAACGGATTCGCAGATGACAATTGTCGTGCGCTCCGTCAACTGGCTCGGAGTCTTCCGAAGAAAATGACCGCTATCGTAGGTCATGTGGCGCGTTCCCGCCAAGTAGCCGGCAAGCCCTTTGTCAATATGGCCTCTGTTTTACAAGACGGGAAGATCGTCTACGAGCAGGCCAAGATTCTTCTTCCAACATACGATGTCTTTGACGAGCAGCGGAACTTCGAGCCGGGGGGAAAGCCACGTGTTATTCGCGTGAACGGTCTGCGTGTGGGCATTACAGTGTGCGAGGATTGTTGGAATGACAAGAACTTCTGGAAACGCCCACTCTATCGTCGTGATCCGGTAGAAGAGATTGCTTCTAGTAATCCGCACCTCCTCGTTAACATTTCGGCCTCGCCTTATGCTTTCGGAAAGCGCGCTTTCCGCTGCAGGATGCTCCAGGCGATAGCCAAGCATTACAGAGTTCCGGTTGCGTTTGTCAACATGGTTGGTGGCAACGACAGTTTGGTCTTCGACGGTTCCAGCCTGGTTCTCGGGAAGAATGGAAAGGTCCGTGCCCAGGCAAAGTCTTTCGGGGAAGACCTGATCTTCTTCGAGACTGAAGAGGGCAGATCAACCGACATTCACCCACAGCCGACGAGTGAGGTCGAGGCAGTCTTTGATGCTTTGGTCCTGGGCACTCGCGACTACTGTCGCAAATGCGGGTTCGAGAAGGCGGTAATCGGACTCAGTGGCGGAATTGATTCCTCCTTGGTCGCTGTGATCGCCGCTCACGCCTTAGGGCCAAAGAACGTGATTGGGGTTTCCATGCCCGGGCCTTTTTCTTCGGAAGGCAGCTTAAGGGATGCGCGCCAGCTGGCGGAGAATCTGGAGCTCATCTACGAAGTTGTTCCGATTACTGAAAAATACCATGAGTTTCGTAAAGCGCTTGCCCCCATTTTTTGTGGATTGGCGGAGGACGTCACAGAGGAGAACCTGCAGGCTCGTATCCGTGGCACAATCTTAATGGCACTCTCGAATAAACTCCGAGCTATTGTGCTCAGTACCGGAAATAAAAGTGAGTTGGCCGCGGGATACTGCACTCTGTACGGAGATATGGTCGGCGGCCTGGCGGTGATTGCCGATATTTACAAAGGTATGGTGTATGAGCTGTCGCGCTGGATCAATCGGGAGGGTGAGATCATACCTCAGCCGTCCCTAGATAAGCCGCCTTCCGCGGAGCTTCGTCCCAACCAGACCGACCAGGATACCCTTCCGCCTTACGAGGTGTTAGATCAGGTCGTGCGCGATTATGTCGAGGAAAATGCTAGCGCTAGGCAAATCGCCAGCAAGCGCAAGCTGCCCCTCCAGCTTGTGCAGGGAATCATTCAAAGAGTGAACCGAAATGAGTACAAGCGCCAGCAGGCCGCTCCAAACCTCAAGATCATGCCGAAGGCTTTTGGTATTGGTCGCGTCTTTCCGATCGCACAGCGATACCGGGTCTAAGATCGATGGATCATAGGACAGAAATTGAACCTTCCAGAGAGTCGCTAGTTTCCCCATCTAATTTCCAGCGGACTTAATGAATCGTAACCTTAAACTCGTGTCTGTAATTATTCCCGTGCTACATCGGCCGGATCTGACCGCACGCTGTCTCGCGTTCCTGGCTCGTCAGAGTCTTCCTCACAGCAGCTACGAAATTATCATCGTTGAGAACGATGCATTGCCAGACTTAATACTCAAAGATCCGTTGGGTCCGAACGTGCGCACGATACTGCTCGAGAGGAACTACGGAACCACAGCCTCGATTAATCGCGGAATTGCTGACGGTTCTTCCAAATATGTTCTGATATTGAACAACGATATGGAACTCGATCCTCAATTTATCGCCAAGCTAGTTGCTGCCGTGGAAGCTGATCCGAATTGCGCTTTCGCAACGGGCAAACTACTGAGCGTGGCCCAAGAAGGCTATCTGGACGGAGCTGGAGATGCATTGCTTCTGGGGGGAGGAGCATATCGGCTCGGTCATGGCGATATGGACAATGGCCAGTTCGAGAAGGCAAGTTGGATCCTGGCCGGCTGCGGTGCCGGTACCTTGTTCCGGCGCTCTGTTCTTAACGAAATCCAGGGCTTGGATGAAGACCTCTTTGCTTACCTTGACGACTTGGATTTGGCGATCCGTACTCAATTGATGGGCTACACGGGTTGCTATGTGCCCGATGCCGTCGCGTACCACATTGGAAGTGCGACACTGGGAAGTGCCACACATCCGAAGGTCATTCAGTTAATCACACGTAACCAGTTGTGTCTGATCGCCAAGTGTTACCCTGCCGTAGTTCTCTGGAAGTTGCTGCCGCGGATAGTAGTCTTCCAGCTGCTTTGGCTCGCCGCGATGGTACGCCGCAAGCGTTTGCTAGCTTATTGTCACGGTCTCCTGGGCGCGGGAAAATCTATACCCTGCATTCTGCGCAAACGGACTCGGGTGCTGAAACAAAAGCGCATTACAGACAGCGAATTCGTGAAAATCCTCTGCATCTCCGAGAAGCAAATCTTCGACTGGCATAAAACCCGGCCCCAAGGTTGCAGATCCCAACTGTTGAACGCGTATTTTTGGCTGTTTGGCCCTCCGCCGCAACCGGACTGCAGTTTGCTCGCCGAGGAATAGTATTCGGCCCGGTCTATTTCAGCCCCAGGCTTGGGCTTGGGGAGACCTACATCCACTGGTTCAGTGGGTCGTAGATTTCTGTCCCCTTCGTCTGCCTTTGATTTTCGAAACGCGATCTTACCGCGGTTCTTGTCGCCGTTATTCTAGTCTCCCTCACCCTACTACTCATGCTGGTTGATTGCGACGTCGCAGCGCAGGAGTAAGGTTGGGGGGTTACTGGATAGCAGTTAATTAACGCAGAACGTAATAAGATTTTGCTCGGAATCATCCCTGGATCGGCCGAGGAATTGTTTGGGATGGACCTTCAGGTTTTCGAAACTGCCGGATGACTGGCACCGCCAGCTATTTATTCCTTTAAAGGATTTTCAGACCCTCAGCCTCAGTGGTCACTCCAAAAACCGAGTCTTCCGCACTTTTGGTGAAGGCAGTCCGCTCCTGTCCGCGCGTGGACGACCACGGAAGGGCGGAAGGACGTGGCTGCTTTGGCCGAATCTGAGTCATAAATCCCGTGGGTTAACTTGTACCGGGAATTCCTGCTTTTGTTCACTTGGTAGAAGCGTGAAAAACGGTCGTATGCCGTCCAGCAATTTCTCTGGACTTCCGCTGTCCACATTCGCTCCAAGTAGACAATCGGCGCAGAGCGGCTCCAGACAGTACCTACGTGCCTTGGCGCCGCCCAGCATCAAGGTCCTTGTTTCCAGCGCTTGCTCCATCACCGGGATCTGAATCTTGTACACCTTGAAGTAGATGATCTCGTGCGACTTGCCTCTTGGCCGCTCAGTTCCTCCTCCGCTTCCCACCTGAAGGCTTCTTTCGACAGTGAGCGGGCCTTGCGCTACCAGATTGCACCCGAACTTCCTGTGCCCTCCGCCCGCGCCAGATTCGCCAAACTCCCGTTCACTTCGGCCGCCCCACTTCCTTCAGTTCCTTTCCGGCCTTTGGCGGCAGGATGTTGGTGCATGAACATCAGGTAATACGCCTTCCTCCTAGAGTCGGGAAACGGCTTCGCTGAAGCTCGATTCGCGGAACGAGGAAGGCCTGGCTTTTCGATAAGAGCACTCCCTCGACCGCCCTAGTTGATTTCTCTATTGGTTTTGCAAGGTCTCTTTAGAAGCGGAGCGGGGCTTGTTTTTGGCGCTTGCCATTACGAATATAATGTTGTCGATTAGGAAATAAGTCGGCCGATTGGGATGATGAGACGCCATTTTGATCAGTTCTGAGCTCAGCGCTCCTGAGCTCCATGTCGCCCAGGCCCGCTCAACCAAGATCGAATGACACAGTACCCGCGGCATGTTCGGCCGCCAACTCGACACAGGGAAATGGGAGAATGACATCTCCGAAAGATAGTTTTTGCGACCAGCTGACACTTGTTACACCCGCAGAAGTGCGTACGATTTTCGACATAGGCGCCAATATCGGCCAGACCTCTGCTGTATACGCTAACCTATTTCCTGAAGCAGTGATTTACGCCTTTGAGCCGTTTCCGGATGCATTTGAGCAGCTTGGCCGCAAATTCTCAGGCAATTCTCTGGTCAGACCAATTCAACTGGCTATTTCCAATAAGGTTGGAAAAAGCATCTTCTACGTTAACAGAAATAGCGTCACGAACTCTTGCTTGCCATCAGCGACAGAGTCTAGGTATTGGGTGACGCCTGCAAATGAGATCGAAAATCTCCGTACAATCGAAGTTCCCGTGACGACAGTAGATGAGTTTTGCAGACAAGCGGGAATTAGTACAATTCAGATTCTAAAGATCGACATTCAAGGTGGGGACCTAATGGCCTTGCAAGGGGCCAAGGAGAAACTAAGCCATGCTGCCATTTCTCTGATTTATACGGAAGTTGATTTCGTTCCGATTTACGAAGGACAAGCCTTTTTTCACGAGATAGCTGCCTTCCTGTTCGGCTACGGGTACTCTCTATTCGATATATACAACGTCCACTATCATGAGAATGGTCAAGCAAAATGGGGTGATGCAATTTTTATCAGTCCCCAGCTTAGAGATTCTCAGCTCCAGAATCGGCGCGAAGATCAACCCGCCTCCTCCGTAGCTGTCGTCCAGCCTGAGCCTTTAGCAGAGCCTGCGGCAGAGCAGCACTCATCAAGCGCCATCCGTGAACTAGAAGCCAAGTTAGCCTCAGCGCGTGACACACTTGCAGACCGGGAACAGGAGGTCGCAAGCTTGCGCGATAAATTCACTCATCTCGAGGACATTTTGGCAGCGGTGCAAAACTCCGTGGGCTGGCGCGCTCTGAACGCCTGGCGTCGCACGCGCGAGCGCTTGGCTCCGGAAGGCAGTTTCCGTCGTACGATCTACGATTCGCTGCTACGTTGTTTAGGCCATCGAACCTGATTCCATCGGCGCAACGTCCGCGGGCCGCTCTTGGAACACCTACTGTGCCGTCGTTTGGCGGCTATGACCTCGATCATCGGGAATCCGGAGCGCGTTTTCACTGCGGCAAGAGTGGAAGCTATCTGGGGCTCATTCCTCATTCCCGTTGAGGACTCAAGCGCTTGTCATCACCGGCTAGGACAGATCAGCACGGTCAAAAATCCTGCGTCCCTTCGTCATGCTGTATTGGGTTGAACAGTCGGCGGTTCGACCCGATAGCCGAGACTTCGGAGTTGCCGGATCATTCTCGCAGTGCGTGCTCGCTTCGACCTTTCGTCGACGGTTGGGGCCCCGTTCTTCGTGATGGATCCCTTGGTGAAGAATCATCCAGATCAGCCGGCAAAGCCGATGGACAATCGCGCCGATGGTCTGATTGAGTTCGAAACCGGCCATGGTCTGAAGCAGATCACCGCCTCATTGATACCAAGGCATCTTTTCAGGAAGTCTTGAAGAGGGCAGGTTTTTGAGTCGAGAAATTGTTCGATTTCGATCGCTGCTCTGTTCCTGGCTAGTGAGTAAACGGAGAGTTGTTGGGAAAGAAAACGTTCTCGAAGCTGCAACTAAAATTACTGGACAGCGCCATCCCGATCCTTAAGCACATCGATGAGGTTTTGCCATGGCAAGGACCGAGCCTCGTCACGCTTGCAGTCAAAGACTAGCCTTAATTGCGCAGACTCAACGTCTTAGGCCATACTGTTTGCAGGCTTCTTTTTGGTGGCGGCGAGCAGCCAAATACCTTGCTAGCCCCTCTTCCCACCGCGGCATGGTTAGCCCCAAGCGCTTCAGCTTTTCCTTGCTCAATACCGAGTACGCAGGTCGCTGCACTGGGCTGTTGAATTCGCTCGTGCTGACGGGCGTGAGGTTTACCTTCAGAGCCTCCAGTTCAAAGATCTTGCGGGCGAACTGATACCAGGAGCACTGCCCCTCGGCGCTGATGTGGTGCAAGCCATACGTTTCGGTGCGAATCAGTTTTGCCACGGCCCCTGCTAGATCTCCCGTAAACGTTGGTGTGAGTACCTGGTCATTGACAACCCGGATAGGAGCACCCGCGACCGCGTTTCTCAGCATGGTCTCGACGAAGTTGCCACCCTTCCCGCTGCTGCCAGCCACTCCGTAGAGCCCGCAGGTACGGATGACGAAGTGTCGTTACCAGGTCAAAGCTACCATGTTCTCCCCGGCAAGCTTGGAGACCCCATACACGTTCAAGGGATGGGGCAAATTCCTCTCGGTGTACGGTTGCTGCCGGGCACCATCGAAAACATAGTCCGTGCTGAAATGCACAAGCACCGCATTGTGGCGCTGGCACGCCAGAGCTAGGTTCCGCGGACCGATGGCATTAACCGCAAACGAAAGCGCCGGCTGCTTTTCGCATTCCTCCACCTTGTGGTAGGCAGCGGTGCTAATTACCACGTCCGGCTGGATGGAACCCAACACCTGACCCACTTGTGTTGAGTTCGTGACATCTAAGTCGCGGTGGAGAAATGGAAACAGGGAGACATTCTGGCCCGCCAACACCCGACACAGGTCGCTTCCCAGTTGTCCGTTTGCGCCGATAATCACTATCTGCATATTCTGCCGAGCATCAGCCGAGCGCCGTCATTCCGCGAGACGTCATCAGAGTTTTGCCGCCTGCCAGTCTAGCAGCGGGCAACAAAAGTAGCATAGCAAGGGATGATTCGCTGACTGGCCTCTCGATGCAACGCATCATGAGAAGGCGTACACACGGTAATCACGTTCTGCTGGGAGTCATCTCCGGATTGAGCCCGAAATTCCCCGTGACGAATCTGAAGACTCTCCAGGCTGCCGCAGAACTGAGATCGCCATCCGTTCTTTGCAGAACTTCTCGACAAAGCTGCTCGTAGGATTCGGGATCCAGCTGGAGACGTGGCTGCTTTGGTCGAATCCGACTCATGACGCCTTTTGACTCAACTGTTCTAGAAATGCCTGTTTACGCCTCCCCGGCAGGAACTAGAAAAACTGTTGGATCGAATGCAGCAATATTTCCGGATTCCCGTAATCCAGATTCGCACGTGCCAGGAAATCCGCGCAAATCATCGCCAAGCAGCATCCTCGCGACTTGTTGCTCCCCAGCATCAAAGCTGCTGTTTCCAATGCCTGTTCGATGACCGGGGTCTCGCTCTTGAACACACCTTGAAGTAGCTGATTTCGTCCGGCTCCGTTTCACGGCCGGTTAGTTTCTTCTCCACCTCCCGCCTGAACTCTTCCTTCGACAGTGCACGGGCGTTGTGCAACCAGGTTGCACAGTCGAACCGCTGACCCTCGGCCCACGCCAGCTTCGCCCCCTTCAACGGAGAATCGGAGCATATAGAAAGGCTTCTGGGCCTGCCATCTGTATTGGCTCTATCCACCGGCAAAAGGAACACACCATCCGGAACATCATTAATTAGTAGCGGACGAGTAGGAGACCTCACTCAATCCCTGGATTCGGCGCTTCATGCTGCGCCGTCTTTGCTGCCGAGGTAGCTATTGAGCTGCAGAGCAGGGCATTGCGGACTTTTTGCCGCCCAGTGGGCCAGGGTGCGCAACGAAGTTCTCGACTTGGTTCCGTGCGACTTCTCGTCCCCAACTCGCAGCCAAGAGGCGTCTCGCCTTCGCGGTGCATGGGTTCATCCACAATTTTGCGTCTTGAATAACGCTGGAGCTTGCAGGCTCTAGTCAATTTTATGAATCCAGAGACTTACCAGCCGAGCAACGGTTAAATCCTACATTCCGCGGGATCGCATCTCGGCGATGTACTCGGTGGTCACATTGTCAATGCGCACAGCGGTCAACTGATCCGGCCCTCGCGTTCAGTCAACATCAACACTGCCCCCAAGTCACCCTCACAGTCCAGCAGTTCTTGTTCCGCCCTGTAGCTCAGCATGGATAGAGCAACCGTATCACGCGGTTGGGGCCAAGTCTCAGCGGCCTCCAGACGCATGACTCACGCCTACAGAAAACACGAAACCGTGGACCCAGCCGTTTTAATTTCGCGCCCGGCGCAAGTGTGATCAGATTGCCAGTATAGGGAGTGGTGTAATCACAGAAGCCCAAACGTAACAGCCAGTGGCTCTGAAGGCCTTGATTCTGCCCCCAAGGATAATCAGAGGTTCGGCCTGGCTTGCCACGTTGAGCGCGGCGAAGTTTGCAAGCGGTAACCCGGCCGTGGGATGTGCGGCCTTGTAATACTTGAAGCCGGCACCCAGGCTGAGAGACGGTTTCAGGTGCGAAGCTCGCTGCGACGCATAAACCAGCAGATCCACATGGGCTCCCTCGGAGTAGCCGTTCCGAGTAGTTCTCTGGCGCCCGGAAATCAGCTCAGCGTCTCCACCCTCGTAGGTCAATCGGAATTCTCAACCCAGGTGGTGGGAATCCGAATCCGACCCTGGCGGTACCAGCCGGGGCAGAACTGGTCGCACAGTGATAGAAACCAAATCCTCCGGCTGCACCGAGTTTCTCAATCGCCTGCACAACAAAGGGTGGGGATCAGCCAGGCAGCAGCAAGAAGCACCACCCGTTTCCACTTCCTCGATGACTCTTCCCCAAGTGTGGATAATTCGTGACTACCGTAGCACCCATGCTGCATGGTGGGGTTTTACAAATGCAAAACGATCTTGTTACGAGCCGGACAGCCGCATCACAACGAACCGCCCTCAACGCCTTGCGCGAGACAAATTCCGACATCGTGAAGGTTTTGCAGGCAGTACGGGCACTTCACAGGGGGGATTATAACAGTGGTAACCTCGGCACTGTGTCAAAAAAACCTTCCGGGGAATGCCTCAGTGGCCACCCAAAACCGGCCATTTATGGCCACTTCAAAACCGGCCATTAACTGAGCCTGCTCCAGACATTGATTCCGACGAAGGACAGTTTAGCCTTCGACGGCATGAGCAATGCATTGAGCGAGCAGGCCAAACAACAAGTCATAGCACTTGGACGGTTAGGGTGGTCGTTACGACGCATCGAGCAAGAAACGGGCGTACGTCGTGAGACTGCAAGTGTTTATCTGAAGGCAGCTGGAATTACGGTTGGGCCACGCGGCCGGCCGAGACGGCAAGGGGCGTCGGCAAAACCGGCCATTTCCGTGGTCAGCGGCTTAGCGGCAAAACCGGCCATTTCGGTGGCCACCGACTCCGGGCCCCCCAAAACGGCCGTGGGTCCTTCGGCCAGCATCTGCGAACCCTTTCGTGAGGCCATCGAGCTGGGTTTGCGGCAAGGTCGCAATGCCATTGGAATTTGGCAGGATCTGGTTTCCCAGTCTGGCTTTTCTGGGCGCTATGGGACCGTTAAGCGCTTCGTGCGCAAACTCCGCGGAGGGCAAACCGCAGAACCCTGTGCCGTAATCATCACAGCTCCAGGGGAGGAAGGACAGGTTGATTATGGGCGCGGTCCCATGGTCCGGGATCCTGAGACGGGCAAGTATCGCCGCACACGATTGTTCGTGATGACGCTCGGCTACAGTCGCAAGGCCGTCCGCTTGCTGACTTTTCGCTCCAGTTCGCGTATCTGGGCCCAGCTCCACGAGAAAGCCTTCCGAGGAGCGCCACGCATTGTGGTCCTTGACAACTTAAAAGAAGGTGTACTGACGCCCGACATTTATGATCCCACTCTGAATCCACTCTTCCGCGATGTCCTGGCTCACTACGGCGTAGTTGCGCTGCCGTGTCGAATCAATGATCCAGACCGAAAAGGCAAGGTGGAATCGGGAGTTGGCCATGCCAAGAAAACGCCGCTCAAGGGCAAGCGCTTTGAAAGTCTGGAGGAGGCGCAAGCATATCTCGATCAGTGGGAAACAAACTGGGCCGATACCCGCATCCACGGCACCACCAAGCGGCAGGTTGCGGCCATGTTTGCGGAAGAAAAACCAGCCTTGCTGCCCTTGCCGCTGGAGCCTTTCCGTTATTACCAGTTCGGCGAACGCACGGTGCATCCCGATGGTTGCGTCGAAGTGGAGGCCGCTTATTACAGTGCACCGCCGGGTTGGATCGGCCGCTCGGTCAAAGTGCAGTGGGACAGCATTTTCGTTCGGATCCTCGACCCCAAAACCGGTCAGCTCATGCGCGAGCATGTACGCCAGAAACGTGGCTTACATCGCATCCAGGCCGAGGACCGTTCTCCACGAACTCCCCTGCGCGTCCATCAGCTGCTGTGGCGAACCGAGCAAGCGGGCTCGCATATCGGTATCTTCTGTCGCACCCTGCATGCAAACCAAGGTCAAGTTGCCGTCCGCCGCATCCAGGGCGTGCTCGCTCTGGCTAAAAAGTTTGGTGCACCGGCGGTGGATAAAGCTTGTGCCGTGGTTCTGGAGATGAGAGTGCACGAGTATCGCTTCATCCGACACTACCTCGAGCACTGCCCGCCTGCTCCCGTGAGCCTGCAGCAAGTCGATCCCTTGATTCGCAATCTGCTCGAGTACCGCGATCTGATTCAACAAAAAACCAAGGAGCCTCCCGCCCATGAATCTGATTGAAATGAATCGCGCCCTGCGCCAACTACGCCTGGGTGGTATGGCGGCGGTCTTAGAAACTCGTTTGCGACAGGCCCAGGCCGAAGCCATGTCGCCCATGGATCTGATTGCCTGCCTCGTCTCCGATGAGCTGACGCGCCGCAGTGAGCGATTGCTGGAACGGCGGCGCAAGCAAGCCTGCTTTCGCGATCCACAAGCCACGCTTGATAATTTCGATTTCGACTTCAACAAAAAGATGAATCGCAGCTTAGTCTTTGACCTCGCTACGGGTACTTTCATCCTCCAGCACCACGATGCACTTTTTCTCGGTCCACCGGGCACCGGCAAGAGTCATTTAGCGCAGGCCATAGGCCAAGCAGCCATTCAACAGGGGTACCGGGTCCTGTACCGTGAGACGCATGTGCTCCTCGATGAACTGGCGGATGCCAATATCGACGGCACGCGCAAAGAATACATGGCCGAGTTGGCTTCCGTGCCCCTGCTAATCATCGATGACTTGGGCATCCGCACCCTACCCCTTACCGCGGCTGAGGATCTGCTGGAGATCGTGATGCGACGCTATCAGCGAGCCAGTACCATGGTTACCTCGAATCGCCCCGTGGACGATTGGGGCAAGCTCTTGGGCGATACCGCCGCGGTGAGCGCCATGCTGGATCGCCTGCTCCATCACGGTCATGTTCTCAAGTGTGGTCCTCGCAGCTGGCGAACCAAGGTGGGAGTGAGCACACTGGCTGTGACCGATGGCGCCTCGGCGGAGGTTGGCCAATGATGGTTCTTCTACAGTTACGCACCCGCTTCGAAGCAATAAGGACGCCGGGCAAAAGCGGGCCCGGCGGTCTTCGCGTTCTGGGATCCAGGGCCTCCGCTGCGAGGCTTCACCAAAAACATCGACGCCAAAGCAAAACCCTCTGCTTCCATAAGCCCGTCACTGGACTTACACGCAGAGGGTTTTGCGAAACCGGTGTCTTCGGAGCCAGCCCCGTCGCATCGGCCCTGGATCGGCACACCGGGCGCGACCCCAGCAGGCCGAGCCTTACCCTATCATGCCGGTTACAAAGTTACACAAGGGGAGCAGAATTTTTTTGCAAGCTGTATGTTCGTTCTTGCCGAATACGATGGTCGGCAGGTAAAACAACAGTGGAACACCGGAAATGCGTGCCGCCGAGGCCGCAAAGCAGGGGATGCTGCAGGTCGACCGAGTTTGTGATCGTCGTTCCTAGGCCCTCCCTGGCGCAATATTTTTCTCCAAAAACGTGCCACCAGCAAAAAGCCGAGATGAGAAAGAGCATCGGACAGCAATCCACTTAGCGGTTCCTGTCCGAAGGAGTCCCAAAACTTATGTCCTGGAGTAGGCAGTTAATGGCCGGTTTTGAAGTGCCCATAAATGGCCGGTTTTGGGGTGACCACTGAGGGAATGTGCGAAATCAAGTGAAGAAGGCCAAGGAAGTGCTGAAAATCGTGCGGTTGGGTGGCTACGTGCTGCGGTATGTGAGAGTCGTTTTTACGCTTACCTGCAAGTTGGAAATCTAGTCGTGAGCGCGCTTCTGAAGTTCCCCGTTAACACGAAGCTGCAAGCACGGAACCGCAAAGCAACAAGCACGAAACACGAGATCGGGACGGTCTGGACTAACTTCTATGGAGTGAGCGGTGGCAGTCAGCACATGCCGCGATCAAGTTGTCTTCTGGCTGCAATTGCATTTGCCTCTCGCGCTAGGTTACACATTCTAGTCAATCCCGTGAATTCGGAAATTCACCAATTGGTCGACGGTCAAGTCCTGCATGCCGCGGGATCGCAATTCGGCGATGTACTCGGGGGTCACGTTGTGAATGCGCATGGCAATCAACTGATCGGGTTCCGGGTGTGAGTAGCCGAGTGACTGCAGCCTTTGGATAAACTCCGGTGACACGCCGTGAATCCGAAAAGCAATCAGCTTCTCCAGTTCAACTTGGCCATAGCCGAGCTTGCGTAGTTGGTCCATCCATCCTGGCGTTGCGCCATGAATTCTCATCGCAACCAGCACATCTTCATCGGGGGTGTAGCCGGCCTGGCGCAAATAACGCACCAGCTCAGGAGTCACACCGTGGATACGAAACGCCACCAACTTGTCACTGTCGGAAGTGTTCAATCCTGGCGCCCGCAAATCTTCGACGAACTTCGCCGTGACCCCATGGATGCGGAACGCCATCAGCTTACCTGTATCCAGGTCTTGTAGGTTCTCGCTCTTCATCTGCTTGGCGAATTCCGGGCTGACATCGTGGAGCGCCATCCCAAGTTGCTCATCGGTGTCCACCTCGAAACCAAGCACCTTCATTTGCTGGCCATAGTTCGGGTTGGGGATGAAATGGAATAACCCCGCACCTTCGCCATTGTCGAGGAACCCCTCGCATTCAAACCTGCCTGCATCACGAGAGACCGTGAAGCGCACTTCCTGCCGTCCCGGTTTCGAGACATCCAGCCCCTGAAATGCGCTCACCGGCCAATCGGATTCATAGTGAGAATGGCCGTTACGATGACTGAGTGAAAACTCAACTCTGCCCGGGATATCGGACCGTGCGATCGTCCAATTCCCACTCTGCGTCTCAGCAGCCCCAACCAGCCGGACGCCCAAGACTCCACAAGATGCAAGGACTATTAGAGCTACTGCCATTCGCCGCTGCATAAGATCTCCTCTAAATATCGGCTTCAGGTTCCAGCACGCCGGCATGTTTCAATTGCATGAGCTTGTCCAGATCAAGATTCTTAAACCCATGACTACGGGCCCGCTCGATGAACTCGGGTGTGATGTCCTGGATTTTAGCCGCGACAAAGCCGTCCGCGCTGAGTTTCAGCCCGAGGTTCTGCAGGGCTTTCACATATTCGGGCGTGACCCCCTGCACGCGCATCGCAATAATCTTGGACGGTGTTACGCTGAGGCCCAAAGCACGCATCTCACGAACGTACTCTGGAGTCACCCCCTGCACGCGCATGCCAATCAGGTTATCAGCGTCGAGATCCAGTCCCAGATCCTTGAGCGCCCGCACGTACTGCGGATTCACACCCTGCACTTTCATCCCGATGATTTGGCTAACGCCGGGCTTGAGACCGGCCCCTTGCATCTCTTGGATGTATTCTGGCGTTACGCCCTGGACCTTCATGCCGATCAGTTCGTCCACATCAACTTGCAGCCCCTTTTCACGAATGCCGCGTATATATTCAGGCGTTACGCCTTGCACCCGCATTGCAATAAGGGAACTCGGGTGCGGCTTCAGACCCTGCTCGTGAATACCTCGCACGTACTCAGGCGTGACATCCTGGATCTTCATCGTGATCAGTTCGTCAGCCGTGAGGTTCTCGAGGCCTGCTGCCTTCAGTCCCTCAATATAAGATGATTTTCCGCCGGGCTTTTCCTTGGCTATCTCTCCGGCACGCGGTTTCGCGGAAGTCGTTTTCTCGACGGCTCCAGGTTGTGCGCTTGGCGGGGCAGTCTGCTGCGCAGCTATTGTGGCGCCCGCATCCGCATAGGACTGTGCTTTCGACTTGCTAGCGGTTCCCACCAGAGCCGTGGCCGCGAGCAGGGCTGCGCTCAGACAAAGAAATCCCGCGCCGAGGCTTGCAATCTGGATCCCTTCTGGGAATCGCTCCGTGCCCAGCAGTCGCCTGATACGTTGGCCCACAGGGCTGCCGTTAGCCGCCATCGCCAAAGATAGCGCCACTCGCCACTCCTCCATTAGAGACAGCGCTCGGGCGTATTCCACCGGGTTGCCACAAATTGAAAGCGCAACATCATCGCAGCAGTTCTCGCGTTCCAATCGAATTCGCCGGTTCACCCACCACAGCGCCGGGTGGTAGAACAGCAAGGCCTCCGCAGCAACCTGGAACAAATTGACAAAGCAATCCAGCCGCTTGATATGCGCCAGTTCGTGCACGATCACCGCTTCCAGTTGCGTTTCCGACAGGCCGGTCAAGGCAGTCATCGGCAAGAGAACCATGGGACGAAACCAGCCGATTACTGCAGGCGTATCGAGCAGCCGGTTTTCGCAATAACGAATGACACGAGTAAGGCCAAGCCGCCGCTGCAGGGCGTCGCATTTTTCTCGCAGGTATTCGCTTAGAGGAACGATCGTTTTCCGCCGCAATCGTTGCAGCGCCAGCAATCCCCAGGCCGTTCGCATACAGAACAAGAAGACTCCCCCAAACCACACTTCGACCACCCAGAGCAGGCTGCCGGCAGCCCTCGCATCAGTCCTCATCACCCGGGGGGTCGATGCCGAGGCCGCCGTGGCTCCTTGCGGCACAATCTCCCGCGCCATCCCTGCTGCTGGATTCGATTTCGCTCCCGAATCGCTTGGTAGTAAGCTCAGGAACGTAGCCGTGGGAGCCGCGACCATCAATCCGAGAGTGCCAACCGCTAACGCATAGCGCATAGCTGCCGTGCGACACAGAGCCATTACGGCCGATAGCAATGCCGCCAGCGCTAATCCTTGCCAGAGAAAATGCAACAAAGCCCAACCCAGGGCCCTGGTCACTTCGGGGGAAAGCCACAGGCTTGTCATGGCAGCTTCCTTTCGTACTCATCTAGGAGACGGCGTAATTCTTTGAGCTCTTCTTTGGAGGCCCGCCGGCCGGCCAGGGCGTGCATCATCAACTGGCTTGCCGATCCGTCAAATACCCGCTGCAACACGTCGCCCGCGAATTGACGTTTCGTCTTTTCCGCCGGTTCGCAGGCTTCATAAACGTGCGCTCGCTGCCGCTCGTTGCGACGGACTGTCCCTTTCGCGGTCATGATCTGGAGTAATTTCAGGACGGTGGTGTACCCAACCGGCTTCTTCTCACTCAAGGCCTCGTGTACTTCTCGGACCGTTGCTGGTCCGCGCGACCAGAGAACATGCAGGATCTCGAGCTCGGAGGCGGTGGGCTTCCGCATCAAGTCTCGCTTCATGGCGAGCTACCGTACTACGAAGCACTTCGTAGTGTCAACGAAAACTTTCGTAAGAATATAGTCCTGGTCACTCAGGGACAGGCTCGGTGGGTGGAAGCTTGTGTGTGAGCGGATACTCCTGTTTGCGCCGTTCAAATCGACACCGGAGAGGTCTCTCGAAATCGTCCACGCAGCACCGCAGTTCTTGTAAACTGAATAGAACCCATGAGTTTGGCCCCGTAGCTCAGATGGATAGAGCAGCGGTTTCCTAAACCGCGTGTCGGCAGTTCGACTCTGCCCGGGGCCTCCACGCCTCAAGAAAAAACCCTCTCACGGCTGCGGCAGCCGGTTGCTGATCTCCGAACGGCCAGCAGCGCGATGTGTTCGCACACAAAACGCCGCTCTGGATGAACCAATCCCAATTCACCGGCTGCAGACTTGCCTGAAACCCTGGCTGGTGATAAACGAGAGCAGGCCGGAGGGAGCTATGAGAACCAAACTCACCGTCAGCTTGATCCTGCTGGTCATTGGGTTTCTAGGCGGCTTCATCCCGCAGTACCTCAAGGCCAGAGAGACCAGTGAGCAACTCTCGACTCAAAGTAGGGAATTGTCGACTTGTCGCTTAAGCCAGCACCTTTCCAACCTGCGGGACAGTGCAGCGATGGCCTACCTGCAAGCCACTCAAAAGAATTACGGGATCGCCGCCGAGTATACGAGGCAATTATTTGAGCAGGCGCAGCAGACTGCGGGCCAGACTGATGATCCGGCAGTTCAGAAACTGCTGGGGGAGGTTATGGCGGCTCGCGACCCGATCATGGCCGATCTGGCTAATGGCGATGCCGCAGTGGTTTCAAAACTGCAACCGGTTCTAACCAGTCTGGAACAAAACGCAAAACGCTGAACGGTTTAGAAGCAAGTAGTCAAAACCTGCGTCTGTCCCGCCACCATCTGATTGAAGTAGGTCACATTATCCGGCGTGGCGTAGGTCCCATCCGTCTGCAACTTCTGGTGCTGCCACTTCACCAGGCCGTAGGGCTTCCCGACATGGAACTCTTCCTTATCTCCGCACGTTAAGTAATTCGAATCGCAGCTGTAGCGATAGCTGATCACCAGGGTCTCCAGGTTGTTCGGCAGGCCGCCGCCCAGCGACTCGCTGTAAGGCCCCCACACTTCGTTGAGGACATGTCCCAGGCTCTGGTTCACAAACGTATTGCAGTCAGAATGGATCTCGTAGGTCGAGTCGCTGATTTTGATGCTGGAGCCGGGAAATCCGCCTTGGGCAAAGCGAGGCAGCAGCGGCAGGTTGAACTTTCCCAGGGTTGGGCTGTTAAAGACCTTGAACGTGCTCGGATTGTGCCAATCCAACTCCGTCACCCAGAGATAAATGTACTTATCGTCGTACAGCTGAATGTCCCAGGGAAATCCCTGGCCAGTTTTCGTCCAGAAAAAGCGGTCAGGAAGAATACTCGTGTAAAGAGGGTTGGCGGTGCCCGCCATGTGATGGCTTGCACTGAGATCTGCGCTCATGGTCATCCACTCGAGCATGTCGTAGGTGACCTTTGCAGGAGGAGCCGGGTTGCCGGGACCTGAGCTTGGCGGCGGTGGGTTGCCCGGACCTGGGCTCGGTGGAGGACTCGGCGGATTCGGCACAACCGGAGCTGCGGGGTTAGCTGGATTCACGCTGCATCCCAGGAGACACAAAGACACTACGAGCACCGCAAGGCACTTCATTACTCGACTCCGTCGCGAAGCTAATTTTTGGTCTTACTGCGCCGTGATCTTGCGGGCGGGCCCACGTGCCTGAGATTGCCGAGCACGCAAAGCGTATGACGGGAAGATAAACTCCACCCGGTAACCCAGGTAGGTCACGAAAGTACCTCGTCCCTGTTTTAGCGCCAGCGTCCCGCCGGTAAACGCGTGAGCCGCACTATTCAGAGCCGTGCGCCGAGTAGCGCCGGCGTCCCGCCGGCAATTTTCCGGCCACACAATGTTGGCTCCATTACACGAGTAGGGTGCCGCAGGGTCTTCAGCCTTGCATTCTTGAACCACTAGTTCGAACAGGCCGTAGCCGGTTCCTGCACTTAAGATTTCAGCAACAGGCCTTGGTTTCGTATAATAAAACCTTGCCTAAATACTCAATCGTTGTCCCCCTGCATAACGAGCAGGAGAACGTAACCGACCTCTACGATCGCCTGAAGGCGGTCATGGAAGTCAACGGCGAGCCCTTCGAGCTCGTCCTGGTCGACGACGGCTCTCGCGACCGCACCTTCCACCTGCTGCGCGAGATTGCTGCCATCGACAGCCGGGTCACGGTTGTCAAACTCCGCCGCAACTTTGGACAAACTTCGGCGCTCGCCGCCGGCTTTGACCACTCGCGTGGCGACTACGTGATCGCCATGGACGGCGACTTGCAGCACGACCCAGCCGACATCCCGATTTTCCTGGAGAAGATTGGCGAGGGCTACGACATCGTCAGTGGCTGGCGCAAGCAGCGAATTGATAATCTGTGGCTGCGCCGCATTCCATCGCGCTGCGCCAACTGGCTCATGGCCAAGCTGAGCGGCGTCGATATCCACGACTTCGGCACCACCTTCAAGGCTTATCGCCGCGAAATCCTCGAACAGGTGCCCCTCTACGGGGAGCTGCACCGCTTTATTCCTGCGCTAGCCTCCTGGCACGGAGCTTCGATCTGCGAGGTATCGATTCGCAACAGCCAACGCGAACGTGGCAACTCTCATTACGGCATATCCCGGACTTTCCGCGTCTTCTTCGACCTGATCACGATTCGCTTCCTGCTGAAGTATTTGTCCCGCCCGCTGCACTTCTTCGGCACAGTGGGTATGGCCAGCATCCTGGGGGGCTGTGGGGTGGCCGGTTGGCTGCTTCTAGAGAAGCTATTGCATCATGCGGACGTGATGAGCAAGCACGGCCCCTTGATGATCTTCACTGCCGTGCTCCTGCTGGCTGGCTTGAACATGCTGGCCGTCGGATTGCTCGGCGAAATGCAGGTACGCCACTACCACGAGCCCCAACATCGCGCCCCATACTCGGTGGAACGCGTTCTCCGCGCCCAGAGCGAAGAATCCACGATCTCAGAATAATGGTGTGGAGGCGGGTCTCCGCCCGCCTGGACGGGTCAAAGACCGGTGTCCCCGCACATGAGTAGCGGCCGAGAGCCTGTTCTCCCATCACATTCCGCTGTGACTTCCGTTCCTGACGCCGTCTCATGCGGTGTTTGACAATGAGGACGAGCCGCCAAGCTAGCCACGCCGGAGGATATAATGCCTAATCCCACGACTATGGAACCCATCACCCAATACGAACTCCGCATGGCCACGCGCATGTCGCGCCTGGGCACTGAAACCGCTTTTGAGGTTCTGAACAAAGCTCGCGCCTTGGAGCGCCAGGGTAAGCAGATTGTGCACCTGGAGATCGGCGAGCCCGATTTTGACACCCCTTCCAACATCGTGGAAGCGGCCGTCGACGCCCTCCACAAAGGCTGGACCCACTACGGGCCATCTGCCGGCTTGCCGGATTTGCGCCAAACCATCGCCGAAGAAGTCAGCCGCACCCGAGTGGTGGAATGTAAGAGCAACGAAGTCGTCGTTGTCCCAGGTGGTAAGCCTATTATTTTCTTTTCGATTCTGTCATTGGTTAATGAAGGCGATGAGGTTATCTACCCCAACCCGGGCTTCCCCATCTACGAGTCGATGATCAACTACATCGGCGGCCTTGCGATCCCGATCCGCCTGCGCGAGGAGCGCGATTTCGGCCTGGACGTGAAAGAACTGGCTTCCCTCATCACCGATCGCACCAAGCTGATCATCATCAACTCGCCGCAGAACCCCACCGGCGGCGTTCTCAGCAAGCGCGACATCCACGACATCGCCGATGCCATCGGCGATCGCAACATCATGGTGCTCTCCGACGAGATTTACAGCCGCTTGATTTTCGATGGGCAGCACTATTCGATCATGTCCGTGCCGGGCTTCAAGGATCGCACGATTCTGCTGGACGGCTTCTCTAAGACCTATGCCATGACCGGCTGGCGCATGGGATACGGCGTAATGCGTTCTGACCTTGCCGCGCACGTCACGCGCCTGATGACCAACTCCAATTCCTGCACTGCCAGCTTCACGCAAGTAGCTGGCATCGAGGCGCTGCGCGGCGACCAATCGTCGGTGGACAAGATGCGGGCAGAGTTCCAGCGTCGTCGCGACGCCTTTGTCGCCGGTCTGAACAAGATCAAGGGCTTTTCCTGCCGCATGCCCAAAGGTGCGTTCTACGTTTTCCCGAATATCCAGAAGACTGGCTGGAAGTCGAAGAAGCTTGCCGACGCCCTCCTGGAAGAGGCCGGTGTCGCATGCCTTTCAGGAACCGCTTTCGGCGACTTCGGCGAAGGCTACCTCCGCTTCAGCGTGGCCAACTCCCTCGAAAACCTGAGCAAGGCGCTGGACAGAATCCAGCAATGGACTGCGCACAATCTGTAGACCCTCTGCTCTTGTCATTCCGATCGCAGGGAGGAATCTGCTTTTGATCTCCTTTGCGCTGGTGGAAAAACTCTTCTCAAAATGCAGAGTCTTGACTTGGCAACATCCTGTTCAGCCATCACCCCTTCTTGTGACCCCCTTCACTGACCCTTGCGACACCGGAGGATAGCCTTCGTTTAGCAAGCTTTGCGCAGCGATTGCCACGGAAGGAAGACTATGTCCATCAAGAACTCCAAGACCGGGGAAACCGTACAGAACTATTCCATTGAGGAATTGAAAGAAGCCGCCAACCTGATGCGCGGCTATGACCTGGTCGCGTTGTGCGCGGCCGGCAGCGGCCATGCGGGCGGCACTCTTTCCATCATGGACATCACGGCAGCCCTCTATCTCCGCGTGGCGGACCACGATCCTCAGAGCCCTTCCTGGGAGGACCGCATTGTCTGGTCCACCGCACACAAGGCGCCTAGTCTCTATCTCGGCCTTGCATTCGCGGGATTCCATCCAGTGGATGACGTCGTAACTCTGCGCAAGCTGTACTCGCCTTACCAGGGGCATCCGCATTGGGTGAAGCTGCCCGGCGTAGAAGCCTCGACCGGCTCGCTCGGACAGGGTCTCAGCATTGCCGTGGGTCTCGCCCTGGCTGGCAAGTTGAACAGCAAGAATCACAAGGTCTTCTGCATCATGGGCGACGGCGAGCAGCAGGAAGGAGAGATCTGGGAAGCTGCCATGGAAGCCGCGCACTACAAACTCGACAACCTGATCGGGATTGTTGACTGCAACCGCCTGCAAATCGACGGCAAAGTTTCGGACGTGATGAATGTCGAGCCGCTGGAGGAGAAATACCGTGGCTTCGGCTGGGACGTAGTTCGCATCAACGGCCACGACATGAAGCAAGTGGTCGACGCCTTGGAGAATGCCAAGAAGGATCTTGGCAAGCCTCTCGTCATCCTCGCTAATACCGTGAAAGGGAAAGGCGTCAGCTTCATGGAAGACGTCGCCGGCTGGCATGGCAAGTCGCCCAACCTGGAGGAAATGCAAAAGGGCCTTGCCGAACTCGGCCTGACTGACAAGATCCCGGTGCGCATGCTGCTCGACAAAGCCAATAAGTATCAAGCCGTAGTGGAACGCAAACTCGAAGCCAAGATGCCCAAGTTCCGAGAGAACTATTGGTGGAATTCTGGCGATGCCATGAAAGTGAAAATGGAGCCCACCCGCATGGGCTTCGGGCAATCGCTGGCCGACAACGGCGACGATGAGCGCATCGTTTGCCTGGGCCTGGACATATCCGGCTCCATCACCATCAGCCAGTTCTATGCGAACAAGCCCGAACGCAAGAAGCGCTGGATCAGCATGGGTATTGCCGAGCAGTCGGCCACCGCGGCAGCCGCCGGACTCGCCAGAGAAGGGAAGATCCCCGTCTTCGGAACTTATGGGACTTTTGCCGCCGCGCGCAATCTCGATCAGATTCGCACTTCAGTCTGCTACGGCAACTTCAACGTCATGATCGCTGGCGCCCACGGAGGCGTTTCCGTCGGCCCCGACGGCGCTACTCACCAGGCTCTCGAAGACCTCTTTGCGATGTGCGGCCTGCCCAACATGTCGGTAGTCGTTCCCTGCGATTCCGTCGAAACTCGAAAGGCCACGACCTATCTCCTGCTGAAGCATGTAGGACCCAAGTACATCCGCTTCGCTCGTGAAGCGACTCCCATCGTTACCAACGAAAAAACTTCGTTCGTCTTTGGAAAGGCCAACGTCATCCGTTTTCGCAAGCAGTCGCCCAATTTTGCTGACGCTTTCCAGACAGTTTTGGCCGCTGATTACAAAGATGAGGCCGAAGACCTTAGCATCATCGCCTGCGGTCCTATGGTGCCCGAAGCCATGCGCGCAGCCTGGATCTTGAAGAGGGATTTCGGCTACGAAACGCGAGTCATTAACCTGCACACCTTGAAACCGATCGATGAAGCCGCCGTCGTGCGCGCCGCCCGCGAAACCGGCGTGGTAGTCACTGCCGAAGAACATCAGATTGGCGCGCTGGCGTGGCATGTCAGCTACATCATTACGAGCAATGATCGCATCTATGGCCATCCCGTAATTACCGGGGCGATTGGCGTCCAGGACCGATTTGGCGATTCCGGTGCGCCCTGGGAACTGGTCAAAGAATTCGAGGTCAGCGCCGAGCACATCGTCCAAAAAGCCGCCGAATTGATGGTCGTCAAGAAAGCCCACCAGGTCGCCGAAGAAGAGCGCCTGTCCACAGCAGTACACTAATCGCGGGTAGAGACGCGCTTGCCACGTCTCGCTTAGAGCCTTGTCATTCGCTGTCATTCTGAGCGAAGCTTGTGCTAGCGCAGCGAGCACAAGCGGAGTCGAAGGATCCTAGCAGCTTGCAGCGGTGATTCCGCAAACAGGCATTTCGCCAACGGCGCTGTCAGCCCGAGAACAGCGTGCAAGAGTGTGGAACTTGCAAGCGAAAGACTTCCGAGTCCCGCAGGGAGGCAATTCCTTAGCCCAGCACGTCAGCGCTGGGATAGCTAAACGAAATGTACGAGTCCCGCCAGGGACGACACGAAAATCGGTAAGAACTCTGCCCTTGGAGTACCATATCTATTCGCGATTCTGCCCGGGGTAAGGCGGGAATTCGACATCTGCAAGAACTCCAACCAGAGAGACCATGAGCAAGAAATTCCGCATTTTTGCTACTTCCGACATTGGCGAATCTATCAACGTACTGCGCAAGCGTGGCTACGAGGTCGAAGTCTACGACCGGCCACAAGCCCCGCCCAAAAAGCTGATCCTTGAGAAAGTGAAATCCGGCATCGACGGCCTAATCACGACTCTGCGCGACCCGATCGACGCCGAAGTCTTCGAAGCCGGCAAGGGTGCTTTGAAGGTCGTAGCCCAGATCGCTGTCGGCTTCGACAACATCAATCGCGCTGACGCCAACCGCTACAAAATCCCTTTTACGCACACGCCCGACGTTCTGACCGAGGCCACCGCCGAATTCGCCCTCTTCATGATGGGCGCGCTGGCGCGCAAAATGTGGACTGCCGAGCACCTCACTCGCGGCAACCAGTGGGACTATTGGCATCCCTACTTGCCTTTTTTGGGCGACGAAGTCACCGGCAAGACGATCGCCATCATCGGCACCGGCCGCATTGGCCTGGCCATGATCAAGAAGTGCACCGGCTTCGACATGGACATGCTTTGCTACGACCCCGCCTATCAGAATCACGAGTACATCAAGGCCATCCAGGAAATCAAAGACTTGCGCTATGCCCGCGGCGTGACGAAAGAAAAGACCTTCATCAAGTATGTTTCCCTCGATGAAGCGCTCAAAGACGCGGACTACGTCAGCATTCACGTGCCGCTATTGCGCGAGGGTGAGAGTCCGACGCCCACGTACCATCTCATCAACGAGCGCACTTTGCGAATGATGAAGCCCACCGCATTCCTGGTGAACAGCTCCCGCGGACCAGTAGTCGATGAGAAAGCGTTAGCTCGCGCCCTGAAGGAAAACTGGATTGCCGGCGCCGCGCTCGACGTTTACGAGAAGGAACCCCTCCCAGCCGATTCACCTCTGCGCGATCCCGCCATCGCCGACCGCTGCCGGCTATATCCACACTTTGCCAGCGCGGCACGCATTACGCGTCTATCCACCGATCCTAACAAGGGCATGGCCGGACGCTGCGTCCAGGGCCTGATCGACGTTCTGGAAGGCAACTACGGCGGCGACGTAACCCGCATGCCGTACGTGGTAAACAAAGAAGCCTTCGCCAAAGCGAGCTAGTCTTACCTCCGAGGGTGCCCCGTCCAAGCTTTGTTTGGGCGGGGTATTTCTCCGAATGAAGTCATCGGTCTCCGTCTTGCCAGCCGCCGACTACTCAGGACTTTTCCGCCGTTTTTCTCCTTGATTCCTTTTCATCGAGGTGAGATAGCGCTGTCCGGATCGCATCCGCGCTGCGCTGCAGTCGCTGTCGCTCTAGGTTCGACACATCAGGTTGAATCACGCGTTGCACGCCTCCATGGCCAACGACGCTCGGCAGCGAAACTGTGACATCGAACTCAGGGTGGTAGGAGCCAATCGGAGATCACAGCCCGTTCATCCCGTAGCACCATCTCTGTTATTCGCGCTGAAACCATCCCCGATTCCGTACTGGCTGGCGCCGATCCCTTCGATGATCGTGAGGTTCGCGTAGCGAACCTCACGCTCAATCTCGTCGCGGGTTTCCTCCCAGCTTCTGGAGGTTGCGAACAAATCCTGTACTTTCCTGCCACCCACACGCGCACCGGACCAGAGGAACACCGATGAGGTGCCGTGCTTGCCTAGAACCATGGCCTCCACATCTGCGGCGTTAACATTCAAGCTCCCCGCGAGATGGAAACGAAATCTTAGTGTGTCGACGTTCCCGTACTCAGCACGCGCTCGTGACCTAACCTGCGCACCAGGTCTGCCAGTGGGTCCGGCGGATCGGTTACGACCAGAACAAGCGCATCCGGAGCGGCATCATGGATCTTCGGAACGATCTCCTCATAAACAGAAGCATTAGCCTCGAGCAACCTGAGTCTCCCCAGCGGGTCTTTGCGGTCTGTGGCGCCTCCGCTCTTCTCGTTGACTCCCGCGGTGATCGTCACTACTGATGCGCCGGCAAGGTCGGAGTCGCCGCCGTAGCACACGGCAACAGGTAGTGACAGGACTGCACCATATTGAACGTCGTTTACAACGCCCTACGCTCGTTTTCGGTTCCGGTTTACCAGAACCACGTCGCGTGCCGTTCCGCGTAGCACCACTGATATAAAGCACGCCGCACAACCGCCCCCGTTCCAATAATGCCTATTTTCCTGCGAATCTCCCTGCTTGGTCTTCAACAATCGAGCCAGGCTCGCCGAGACCGGCGCGATTGCAAACTCCCTTGATTTAGAGGATCGGTCCCGCACATAGGACTGAGCTGATTTCCAATGGCACTTTCCAATCTCGTACCGAGGCATCTCCTGCGCGAATCCAAGCGAAGCGTGGAATCAATGAGCTAAGGTCGTGAAGCGAGATAAACTCGCATCTCTTGGAGGCCATTGTGCCGGAAGGGGTTGCCACGGAACACAATCCGGTGGGAATGTTTGTCGCCCAGCCCAGCCTGAATTACCGGTGAGGAAAACCTTTAATTCCGTATCGTAACTTGGCGATCCGTTATGATGAGCACGAATGTTCTCCAAGCGCACGGATTGGAAGCTCACGCCCAACGCTTTCACGGCGGCGCAGCAAGACGCGCGTGCGGCGGGCAGGGAAGTGCTGGACTTGACCGCCTCCAATCCCACCCGCGTCGGCCTGAATTACGATGCCGACACCATCCTCTCCTCGCTCTCCCCAGTGGAGTCACTGGATTACGATCCTCAGCCCAAGGGGCTGCTGGCGGCACGACAAGCCGTTGCCGCCTACTATCGCGAGCAACATGACACTTACGATGTCGATCCCGAACACATAGTCCTGGCCACAAGCACGAGCGAGGCCTACTCCCATATTTTTCGTTTGCTCTGTAATTCGCAGGACCAAGTCCTTGTGCCCAAGCCCAGCTACCCGCTCTTCGAGTTCCTCGCCGATCTACAGGACGTGAAGCTTGTCCCCTACCCGCTGATTTACGACCATGGATGGCAAATTGATTTTCCCTCGCTGTATAAGGCTGTAGATCATCACACTCGCGCTGTCGTGGTGGTGCATCCGAACAATCCCACCGGTTCATACGTGCACACCGACGAGATCAACTCCCTGAACAGCTTCTGCCGCGAGTACAATTTGCCATTAGTGGTCGACGAAGTTTTCCTGGACTACGCGCATGATGGTGCGGCGCGCGCGACTTTCGCGGCAAACCAGGACGTGCTTACCTTTACCTTGAGCGGCTTATCCAAGATTTCCGCTCTGCCGCAGATGAAAGTGGCATGGGCCGTGACCAGCGGACCGGCAGAGCAAGTCACCAACGCACTCGCCCGCCTGGAGGTCATCGCCGATACCTTCCTTTCCATGAACGCTCCTTTGCAGTTGGCCACACCGATTCTGCTGGAGCAACGCAAGCATGTCCAGCCGATGTTGCTCGATCGCTTGCGTGTAAATCTCGAAGAATTGGACCGCCAGTTGACAAAGCAGGGTGCCTGCAAGCGCCTTGATGTTGAAGGCGGCTGGTATGCTGTGATGCGCGTTCCAGTCACGCGGTCCGATGAAGAACTGGCAATCGAGATTCTGCGGAAATTTTCTGTCCTGGTGCATCCTGGGCATTTTTACGACTTCCCCAGAGATGGTTATCTCGTGGCCAGTTTGATTACGCCCACCGACATATTTCGCGAGGGCATTCGACGAGTATTGGAGTTGCTGAATGCCTGATTCCCAGGCACCCCAGCAGGCAGTGGTATTGCAAATCGAGCACGGCGATGTCCGCGAGCTGCGTCTGAATCGCCCGCCCGCGAACGCGCTCTCGCCAGACTTGATTTCTGCGCTGACCAGGTCACTCAAAGCTGCCCAGCAAGACGGAGTTCTAGCACTCGTACTCTCAGGCAAGCCAGGAATGTTCTCCGCCGGTCTCGACATCCCCTTGTTGCTCACTCTGAATCGTTCCGACATGGCGGCTCTCTGGCGAGTTTTCTACGAACTCCTCCGCGCTCTCGCCGTTTCGCCGCTCCCTATCGTCGCCGCAATCACCGGCCACGCTCCAGCGGGTGGGACTGTGCTCGCCATTTTTTGCGATTGGCGAATCGCCGCGGAAGGGAATTGGAAGATCGGCCTTAACGAAGTCCAAGTCGGACTCCAGTTGCCGCCGGTCATCTACTTGGCTTTGCGACGGCTCGTGGGAGTTCGCCAGGCAGAGCGTCTCGGAGTTCGGGGTCTTCTACTCTCTCCTGCGGAAGCGGCGGCGGCTGGATTAGTCGATGAAGTCGTTCCCGCCGAGCAAGTCGTCACCGGCGCAATTACATGGTGTCGCGAAATGCTTTCTCTCCCACGCGGATCAATGAGTATTACTCGACAACAGGCCCGTTCCGATCTGGCTGCACTCTTCGAAAGGGACTTGAAAGATGAACTGGAAATGGTCATCGCAAACTGGTGCGACCAGGAGACGCAGTCCGTACTTCGCCTCGTTGTAGAACGCCTGGCGAAAAAGAAAACCTAAAATTAGGTGTGCAGGCAGCAAGGCCCGTAAGGCCCGCCGGTATTAGCCCAGCCCTTCAGCGCCGGCTAAGCTGCCAAAGCATGTGCAAGTCCCGGAGGGACGGCCGAACTTATATCGAAAACCGAGATTCCGCGCTGCGCTCGGAATGACAAGAGCTATCAGCTTTTAACCAGAAACGGATTGCTCTCCCGTTCCTGTCCGATGGTGGTCAAGTCCCCGTGACCGGGGACCACAATCGTCTCGTCGGGCAACGCCAGCACGCGTTCATGCAGGGAATTAATGATCTTCTTGTATGATCCCCCAGGCAGATCGGTGCGCCCGATGCTTCCCGCAAACAGCGTGTCCCCCGCGATCAATTTTTTCTCGCCCGCAAAGTACAGGCAGATGCTGCCTTCGGTGTGCCCGGGCGTGTGCAACACGTTGGCGGTCAGCGATCCCGTCTTCACCACATCATCCTGCCCCAGGCTCTCATCGATTTCTATTTTCCCGGGCGGAGCCATACCCACCCACGCAGCTTGTGCGTCCATCATTTTGAGCAATGTGGAATCGTTGTAGTTCAGCAGGATGGTCGCGCCGGTAGCCCGGCGCAGCTTCATGGCGCCGCCCACGTGATCGATATGAGCATGCGTGATGACAATCTGTTTGATCTGCAAGTTGTGCTTGCGTACTAGCGCAAGGACATCCTCGATGTCGTCGCCCGGATCAATCACCATTCCTTCGCGCGTACGCTCATCCCCGATGACCGAACAATTGCACTGGAGGGGACCGACGGGCAGGATTTCGTGGATCATGGGCCAATTGTAAATGCTGATGCCGTGAGTAGCTGTCAGCTCTCAGCTTCGGTGTCGCGATCTTCGACATTTCGCAAAAGGAAAAGCCTCCAAAGTGAGGCTTTTTGAAAACTGAGAGCTGAAGGCTGACCGCTGAGAGCTATTTCTGCGCCGGTGCTGCCGGCTTCGGAGCTGGCGCTGCGGGCTGCGATTTCGTTTGGTCCTGCTTGACACCCGAAAACACCGAATTCGCTGCCGGACGGCGGGCCACCACGATAGACAGCGTGATCGAAGTCACCATGAAAATCACCGCCGACCAGGTAGTCGCCTTGGAAAGCGCGCTGGCTGCGCCGCGCGGGCCGAAAGCAGTCTGGCTACCCATGCCACCGAATGCCGCCGCAATGTCGCCGCTCTTGCCGCTCTGCAGGAGCACGACGATGATGATGAAGAAACAAACGATGATGTGAACAATCGTAATCAGTGTAACCATGCTCTCAACAACCACACGACCGGATATCCGGCCCCTTTCTTAATCTTCTTGGGAATCAGCTTGATGGTGCGGAAGGGGGGATTTGAACCCCCACGCCTTTCGGCGCCACCCCCTCAAGATGGTGTGTCTGCCAGTTCCACCACTTCCGCCCGTCAACAACCTCTTTATTATCAATAAATTGTAAGCGCAACTTCAAGCTCTCGCAATTTTCAGTGTGTGCGTTTTTGTATGCGCTCCAGGCAACACCCCTTCAAGCAAGCTTTCCACACTCGATTTCGTGAAAAGCCTGATCGCTGAAAGCTTCGATCCGCTACGCCGACTCGACGGACTTTTTTCGCTGATTCATCCGCCCGAACGCCCGGCTCACAGACTCAGCCCGAGGGTGGACATAACGCATCGTAGTCTTGATGGTGTCGTGCCCGGCGATGTACTGCAGCGTAAAAGCGTCCGTATGCTCTCCCGCCTCGGTCAGAAACGTGTGGCGCAGAGTGTGAAGTCCGGCATCCGGATCGACCTTAATCTTATCACGGGCAAGCTTTTCCCGGAGACGTCCCATTTGCGATTCGAGTACCCAGGGCTCGAGTTTCCGGTCAGGGTGACGTGGTTGGCTGAAGACGTGGCGACATTTGGATTGGGAGATGAGATGTTTGAGGACCGACTTTGATTCTTGGTTGACCTTGAGCACGCGTTTGCGCGCCCGCCGCTGAGTCCGCGCTTGATGATGAGGTCGCCCCAGTTGCCCTCCTCATCGGCTTCGTTGCGGAGGATCACGCAATCTTTTTCGAGGTTCAGCATCTCGACGCGCGTGATGCCCGAGTTGCGCGCTAGAGTTGACGCGGAGCGCAATGGCTCTTCGGCGTTGTCAATCCAGAGTTGATAGGTGCTCGCGTCGAAGACATATTCGACCTGGCGCTCGTTCTGGTACTGCTCGATCACCGGCGTCTTGTTGATGATTTTCAGCTTTTGGGCTTCCCTTAATCAAATTCATCCTTTTCTCGCAAGTCGCCAACGGTTCGCTGCTTCCGTTCTTGCTGGTCTTCATGTTGATCTTGGTGAACCGCAAAGAACTGATGGGCGAGTACACAAACTCCAGAATTGCGAATGTGATCGCTTGGGGAACGAGCATCATTATCATCGTCCTAACGATTGCCATGATCTGGACTACTTCAGTGGGGCAGTAACTCCAGAACAAGAATCGAAACGGAGTGTTCATCTGGCCGCGCGTCCACGGAACGGTGAAGCTGAAGATTTGGATCACAGCGCAAGGCGCGGTGCACAGGGTGGAGTATCTGGGCGGCCACCCGCTTCTGGCAGAATCGGCGTTGGAAGCAGTCAGGAACTGGAAGTACGCACCCGCCAGCCAAGCATCAGAAACATCGTGGAGATCAAGTTCTGATCTGACCGAACGCTCACCGGCCGGTTACGTTGGTTACTTTGGACCTGCGGCGCTCAGGTTTAGGATTTTAGCCAGCCAGCTTTCCTCCTCACTGCTGACGAGTACTCCTAATTCTGCGATTGGCCTGGCGTTGCCGCAACAGGGGGCGTCCTTACGCCATCATCGAGCGGTACGGGTGTCTTTTGCAGCCAATGTTTGAAGAAGAGTTAGGAAGCCGCCAATGATGCTGGAGTACAAGACGCTGCTTGAATCGCTCCTGCTTGTTGGCGTCCTGCCGGCTGTGCCCAGGATCTCTGCCCAGCAAACTCCGACCAGCTCGTCCAATCTGATTATGTTCTTTGTGCTGGCTGCGATTGTTGTCGGCACCATAATCCTGTCCCTAGTCGAGCGCCTGAAGGAATCCGAGCGGCGGCGCAATGAGGAGGAAGCGCGTTTCCATATACTCATCAGTCAGGTGCCGGCCGTGCTCTGGAAGACGAATACCGCTCTTCGGTTCACTTCGTTGCAGGGTGCGGCCCTCCACACGTTAGCGCTGAAACCCAACCAACTTGTGGGTCTTAGCCTGCCTGACTATTTTCGAGCCAATGGTCCGAACTCTCTGCTGATTGCCGGGCACGAGCGCGCCCTCAAAGGGGAGCCGGGGACCTATGAACATCAATGGGAAACACGAACCTTTAGTTCCCATCTCGAGCCGCTGCGGTCAGCTGATGGAACCATCATCGGAACCATGGGCATCGCGCTGGATATAACCGAGCGCAAGCGAGCCGAGGCGTTGCTGATCGGAGAAAAGGATTTACTCGAAATGATCAGCAGGGGCGATTCCTTAGCAACCGTCCTAGACACTTTGGCCCGCACAGTTGAGAATCACTCAGCTGGCATATATTGTGCGATTTTACTTCTTGATCCTGATCGCGGGTTGCGGCAAGCAGCGGGACCCAGCTTGCCCGAGACATACACACGAGGCCTCGGCTTCAGTACTGGCCTGAGCGCCGGCCCAATTGGTGCCGCAGCCTTTGCAGGCAAACCCGTAATAATCTCCGATCTCGCCGGCGATGCCGCCTGGGAGAATTACCGCGAGCTTGCGCTGAGTCACGGATTCAGTTCCTTCTGGTCCTTGCCGGTCTTGTCCACAAGCGGCGCGGTAATGGGTTCTCTCGACATTTACTGCTGTGACGCTCGCGAGCCGAGTGCCCTTGAGTTGGATCTTGCGGAACGAGCAGCCGATCTCGTGGCAATTGCGACCGAACGCAAGCGGGCGGAGCAAGAGATGCTCTACAAGTCGGTGCATGACTCGCTGACAAAGTTGCCCAATCGTGTTCTGTTTTTGGATCGTCTGCATCGTGAATTCAACCGTGCCAACCGACATCCGGAACATAAATTCGCGGTACTTTTCATTGACATTGACGGTTTCAAGAAGATTAACGACAGCCTCGGACACAGTATTGGCGACCAGTTAATCACAGCAATTGGGCGGCGATTGACAGAGTCGCTGCGGTTAAGCGATGTCGTTTCCCGCATCGCTGTCGACGGCGCGGAATGGCCTGAGGGAGAGGACGTCGTAGCACGGTTCGGTGGAGACGAATTCACTGTTCTACTTGACGATATCAAAGACCCAACGGATGCAATCCGAGCCGCGGAACGAATCCAGAACGTAGTTGCGGCACCTTACAAGCTAGAGAGTCATGAGTTGTATATCTCGGCCAGTGTTGGTATTGCATTGAGTACAACCCCTCGCGAGACAGCTGATGATCTACTTCGCGACGCGGACATAGCCATGTATCGCGCCAAATCGCTGGGCAAAGCCCGTGTCGAAATCTTCGACACGGCCATGCATATGAGCGCAGTGAATCGATTAAATTTAGAGACAGACTTGCGAAAGGCGATCGAGCGCAAAGAGTTCCGACTGTTCTACCAGCCAATCGTTTCGCTCCAGAGCGGTCGAATCGCCGGCTTTGAGGCTTTGCTACGCTGGCAACACCCCACGACAGGCCTGGTTGAACCGACCGAATTCATCACCGTGGCAGAAGAAACTGGGCTGATTGTCCCCATTGGGAAGTGGGCGTTGCGCGAAGCCTGCGAGCAGCTCCGACTATGGCAATGCCTTTACTCTTCTGATCTACGATTGACGATGAGCGTTAACGTGTCCGCCAAGCAATTCACGCAGCCGGATCTGTTTGAGGAGATCGGAGCTGTATTACACGAGACCGGCATCCAGCCGTCTACTCTAGAACTCGAAATTACCGAGAGTGTGGCCATGGAGGATGCGGAAAAGACGAGCGATATCCTCTCGCGATTGAAGTCCTTCGGGGTTCGTTTGGCCATCGACGACTTTGGCACCGGCTATTCCTCTTTGAATTACCTGCGTCGCCTCCCGTTCGACACCTTAAAGATCGACCGTTCATTCATTCTTAACATAGGAAATGACAGTGACAACTGCGAAATTCTGAAGGTTATTGTGATGCTGGCTCGCAACTTGGCGCTGGACGTAGTCGCAGAAGGTTTGGAAACCGCGGAACAGGTTAGACATCTGCAAAGCCTTAACTGCGAATTTGGGCAAGGATATATTTTCTCCAAGCCCAAGGATGAAGAAAGCATTGGAAGATTCTTGGCGGATCAACGTGAAGTTACAGGCAATCTTGTTGAATCAATCCTGGTCGATGTCCCTGACAGGCCGCGCATTCGCTGAGACTTCGAGTCTTTGGCTGCCGAAATGTCATCGTCCGGCCCGCCTGTCGATCACCCTCGCTGCAACCAAGTCCACAGGTTGCGCCGCGAATCTCGTCCGAGATTCGCGGCCCCGTCGTACCGCCGCCGGGAAGCAGAACCGTTAGCGGATGCCGGTGTCAATATCCATATCGACGCGGACGGTCTGATTCGAGACAACCGTGAACGGCTTCGGCTTGGCGCGGACATGTTTGCGTGCGCGGCCCTGCACATCCAGAATATAGGCGCCTGGCGGCAGCGCAGCGCGATATTTTCCATTCCCATCCGCGGTAACTCGCGCGATTTCTTTTCTCCCGTCCCGGCTTACGATGATCAGCGGATATTCGGAATAGGTTTCCGCCGTGACGGTCGGCGCGTTTCCGTCCGCAAGCTCAACCGTTTTCCGGGAAACGATATGCAAATGTCCCTCCATGAAACCTGGCCGCACATTATCCGAGGCAATGCACCCGACCGGTCTCAAGAAGAGGCAGCCGACAATCAGGTACTTGAGAAACAATACCCTACTTCCTTGAAAATCCAGGCGGGATAGATTTTTTACTACCCGCCGGCAAAAAACCAAACTTACGGCAGTGTCAGCTGCCAGGCGCTGCGACCGTGCGTGGCGGCGTAGAGCTTCCGTGCACCAGGGACGATCGTGAGGCCTGCGACCTCGACCATGGGAAGACCGGTGCCGGCAACCGCCCAGCTCGTCGAGCCATTCGGCAGCCTCAATACGCCCCAGTCGTTCGAGACGTAGAGGTCACCATTGGAATCACGAACGATGCCCGTCGCCGGGAAGTCCGGGAAGGCCGTTGCGCCCGAGCCGTCAAGGTTCGTCCAGGTTGCGCTCGGACCGGCGGGATTGTACGTCACAGAGAACACGTGTCCCGGCGTCGACGGCGTCAGCGAGCTGTAGCTCGAGTATGAAATCCACGCGTGATTCGCATCCGTTGGGTCGATGTAAATGCCGCTCACGAACCGTCCCGGGCTGTTCGCGTCCAGCGAGTCCAGCCGTGTGTACGTCACGGAGCCAGCTGGGGCATCCTCATTTTTCGAGATGAAGACGCGTCCGGCTGTTGTCGCCGCCCAGAGTGTCCCCGTGTCGCTTGGAGTCCGCGCGATCGCGGCGACGTTGCCCCCAGAGCGAGAGGTTCCACGGTAGTCGCTCGCCGATGTCGTCAGGCGTGTCGCGCCGACGGGGCCAATCTGCACGAAGTCACCACAACCGGCCTGGGTGGCGGGCGTTGTGAATTCCGGGCAGTTGGCTTCGAGATACGCCTGGCTGCCGCCCCAATCCTGCGTGCGCCAGACGCTGTTCGATCCTTGGAAGATGGTGCCGGCGTTGGCCGGGTTCGGATCCGCAACGATGGGCGCGTAGAACTGCGAGCCCTCCGGGCTGGAGATGATTGGCGCCGAGATGATCACCCATTTCGTCGGGTCGCCGTTCTGGAAGTTCGCATCATTCGCCTGCCCGGTGAAGCTGTTGAATCGCAGGTACGAGTTGTTGGCGCTGAAGCCCGACTGCCCGCCGTCACCGTAGATGATCTGCGGCCACGTGACGGCCGAGCCGTAGGTCTCGAACGTCCCGTTGTCCTGCGTGCCGCCCTGTAGGTGTTTATAGTTATCTGGAGCAACCGACAGGCTTTGGAATTGCAAAGTAGAAAGTCCTTTGTTGAGGCTGTAGAGATAGGTTGGCACTCGCGACAGCAACCGCTGACAGAGCGTCAGGTTTGACCCGCTCAGGCCTCGCGAAGTGCACTGGGGCGAGATGTCGGCGAAGCTGCCGCTCGAGCGCATGAGACCACCGTCCGAGCCCTCGAAGAACAGGCCAGGATCGGTCGGACTGACGACTAGCGCGTGCTGGTCAGGGTGCATCCCGTTAGGCGCAATCGCATTGGGCTGGCAGCAGCTTCCCGCCGGTGTCGGCTTCGTCGTCGCGTCCCATGTCATGTCGGTGAACGACGCGCCGGCGTCCGTCGAGTAGAGGACGCCGCGGCCGTTGGTGCTGAACCCATACGAGCCGTAGCTGAACGAGCCGCCGAGGTAGACGGTATCCGGGTAGCCGGCCGGAGTGACGACAAAGTTGTCATACCAGCACTGGCCTGTACAGTAGTTGATGTTCTGCGTCGTCGTGAGATCGATGAAGAGCGGGGTGCCTGTCGCGACGTTATCGCTTCGATAGAAGCGCGCCGCCGGCGACCCCACATTTCCATCTCCCACGTACATCCGCGTGTTGCCGGTCCCCAGCTTCGTGACAGCGAACTCGGCTCGGTCGGTATTTTGCCCCGGGTTGAGCGCGGTCTTGATCTGCGTCCAGTTCGCACCGCTGTCGGTGGAGCGCCAGACGCCCCCTTTGGTGTTGAGCTGGACGGCGTTGTTTTGAGGGAACGCAGCTGCATAGATGGTGGTTGAGGTGCTCGGGTCGAGCGCGACGTGGTTGACGCCGCGCGTCGAGCCGAAGCTCGCTTGGATGATTCCGGCGCTGCCCGCGAGCGTCGGGCTCAGGCAAACATCGTTGGCGTTCAGCAGGGTGAAGTTCGCGCCGCCGTCCGTGGACTTCCACAACCCGTACGGAGGCAGCCCTGGAGCGAGGGTGACCACACCGCCGCTCGAGACAGAACTCACCCCGCGGACGCCGCGCGCCGACCCAACGTAGAGCGTGCTGCCGTCTACCACAATCGACGAAATTGCACGCCCGTTGAAGGCGGGACCGCTGTACGGGGGAGCCGTCCTCACGCCGAATGTTCCAGGTGGCGTACCGAACACGGCATCGCAGTCGACTCCTGTCCCGGACGGGACGCTCGTGTTCGCGGCGAGGTGCGCCCATGTGCTGCCGCCGTCAGTCGACTGGTAGATGCCGAAGCCAGCCTCGGAATCGACCGATGCGTTCGGCTCGCCTGTTCCCGCGTAGAGTGTCGCGCTCGCGGAGTCATAGGTCAGCGTCCCAATTGCGTTCGTCGAGAAGCTGCCGGAGACGAATGTCCAGGTCGGCCCACTGCCTGAGAGTGCATTGTCAGTGCGCCAGATGCCGCCGCCTGCGGCTGCAACCCAAAGCCGACAGCCGTTAGTGGAACAGTTCGGTGCGATCGCGAGCGCGGTGATTCGGCCGGAAGTCGTATAGGTAGCTCCGCTAAAGGTCAGAACGGCAGGGAAATTCGCCGTGCTCGGGCCCGCAAGGGTCCAGGTGCCCACCGTATTCTTGTTCTGCTGTGACTTGAGCTTGGTCCAAGCTGTCTGCGCGTTCACCGTCAACTGGAACGGGATGTAGGGGCTCGGATAGGCAGTATCCTGATACGCCTCCTCTGCCGCCGCGTCGGGATCTTCGGCCGTTCCGTCCTTGTCGGACATTTCGCTGCGTGCAGCGATGCCGAACTGGGCCTGCTGTTTCACGACGATGCGACGTCTGGTGTTCGGAAGCGGGTTGGTTTTCGGATCTGTAGGTTTATGAATGCCGTTTCCCGCCTTCGTCGATGTATCGGCATCCACTCTTTGCGGCGGTTTGGCGACCCTCGCAGTCGGCTGCTGCGGATTCTGCGCGTTGCTGAGCGTTGGCGTCGCGAGGAGCGCGGTGGCAATGAAAGTCAAGAAAGCTGTGTGAAGCAAACCGGGGCGGAATATCGATGCGCTACAGGGAACGGGAAGTAGTGATTTCATGTGAGGCTCCATACGACTGAATTTTGGACGCAGCGACGGAGTTCGGGCGCGCAAGACTTCTAATTTGACTTACCGCGTGGGTTAGGTCCCTGACCGGGGCTCAGTAAACTGTCGCCTCAGGGTGCTGCTGCACTTCCGAACGGTTGGGAACAGCTCTTCGGAGAGGCGATTCGGGCGGATTGTCCTCCCGAAGGTAGGGAGTGTCAATAGGAAAATGACAGGTAGGAAAATGACAGGTGCGTTCAATAGGAGGTGCCGATATTTTGGCAGCACGGGTGCAAACTTCCACCCTCGAGCTGACGCACATGCTCGGCACACAATAAAGAGAGCCCGGCGGTTATGCCGGGCTCCCTCTCCACGGGTAGCTGCGACGGACCGGCCTGCTCATTCCGCTGGATTGGTCGCGGGCGTGGCAAACGAGACCGAAAACGGATTTCTCGTGAGGACCGAAGAACCTAGTCGTCAACGGCACCCAGATGAATAACGTCAACTCCAACACGCCTCGGGCAGGTCTATGGTGTACAGTTCGGAGCTGGCAGTTTCGTCAAGCTGTTCGAGGAGATAGGGTCGAGTTCCCAGCCTGCATCCGGTCAACTCACCGGCGGGACCTACGCCGCCGACCTCACCGTCAACATGATGATGGAGTTGGAGGCGAACTTCGCCAGCGAAGAGGCGTGTCGAGCGTACCTGGCAGCGTCCTCCACACTGATGGCTGGTTGGGGTACCTGCCCTTGGAGAGCAAAGGCTGCGAGCACGAGGTCACGTTTCTCAAAGGGAAGAAAAGAAGACTCCATCGGAGCTGATGCCACGGGTTCACCGCGTGATCTCCCGGCTCAAACGCTGGCTGATCGGAACCCACCAGGGAGCGGTCAGTCATAAGCATCTCGATTACTATCTGGATGAGTTCACGTTTCGGTTCAATCGTCGGCGCTCAAAAAGTCGAGGCAAGCTCTTCTTTTCCCTCGCGCAGCAAGCAGTGGCTGTCGATCCCGTCACTTATCACAAGATCGTCCACCCAATCTCCGGGAAAGCTAAAGGCAAACCACAATCTGTAGGGGGGCTACCTGAGTCAAGGGGATACCCACCCTCGACAATTCTTAGTACTTCACGATCGCTGTAAACGACTTCGGATCCAGGCTTGCTCCCCCGACCAGCGCCCCGTCGATTTCCTCTTCGGCCATGAGCGCTTTGGCATTCTCGGGCTTAACCGAGCCGCCGTAGAGAATCCTGACATTGGTTGCCAGAGAATCCCCCAGTGCCTTGGCGACTTCTCCGCGGATCAGCGCATGGGCCTCCGCCGCGATTTGTGGTGTGGCCGTTTTTCCGGTGCCGATCGCCCATACCGGCTCATAAGCAATCACCAGCTTTGACGCTTTCTTGCCGGAAAGCTTATGGAAAGCGCGCACGCACTGCCGCCGCAGGACATCATCGGTCAATCCCGCCTCCCGCTCTTCCAGCACTTCACCAACGCAGACAATGGGCGTGAGCCCCGCCTCCAGCGCCGCTTTGAGCTTGAGATTCACGGTGTCGTCAGTCTCCCCAAAATACTGCCGCCGTTCCGAGTGCCCGATGATTACATGCGTGCAGCCCAACGACAGCAGCATGGCCGGCGAAATTTCCCCGGTAAAGGCTCCTTCTTTTTCCCAGTAAAGATCTTGTCCCCCAACTGAGACATTCGACCCTTTTGCCGCCTCCGCCGCCGCCGGCAGATCAATAAAAGGCGGAAAAACGGCTACCTCGTCCCGATCATGCCCCGCCACCATCGGCAGGAACTCACGAAAGAAGGCGCAGGTTTGGTCGGGAGTCTTATACATCTTCCAGTTGGCGGCAATCAGATTCTTTCTCATTGAGAACTCTTTTCGATCTGGTAAGAAGATGGATTTTGCTCATGCAGTTTTTCTGCGGCACGGATGTAAGAGCGCAGTGTGGTTATGTCGAAAAGAACAAATCGAACCACGCAGACGTGCGTACTCGAAGGCATGGTTTCAAGCACCGCGGTCAGCGCAAGTGGCGCGGCTTCGTGGACTGGGTAGCCATAAGCGCCGGTCGAAATAGCAGGGAAGGCCAGCGATTTGACGGCATGTTCATCTGCCACGCGAATCGATTCTCGATGGCAGCTTGCCAGAGTCTTTGCCTCGCCACGACCGCCGCCTCCATAAACCGGGCCAACAGTGTGGACTACATATTTAGCCGGCAACCGCCCGCCCGTGGTGATTACAGCTTTCCCGGCAGGTAAGCGGCCGATTTCGGCAACAATTCTCTTGCATTCGGCCAGGATTGCCGGTCCTCCCGCGCGGTGAATCGCGCCGTCCACCCCGCCTCCGCCCAGCAGAGACGAGTTGGCGGCATTCACGATCGCGTCCGTGGTTTCCTTGGTGATGTCCGCCGGACCATGGAACTCAACCGTCTTGCCCCCGTTCAGCAGCAGGCGAATTGCGATGTGGCTCACCACGTCACTTCTTGTCCGTGAGTGCTTCCACTCCGGGCAGCTTCTTGCCTTCCAGAAACTCGAGCGAAGCTCCGCCGCCGGTGGAGATGTGGGTCATTTTGTCGGCCAATCCGGAAGCGTGCACTGCTGCCACCGAATCCCCGCCTCCCACAATCGACGTCGCACCTCCGTTGTCGGCAATCGCGGCCGCGATTTTGAATGTCCCCTTGGCGAACGGCGGAACCTCGAACACCCCCATCGGCCCGTTCCACACAATTGTTCGCGACGTGGAGATTTCTTCCGCAAACACCTCTATCGTCTTAGGTCCTATGTCGAGCGCCATCAGGTGATCAGCAATATGCGTGACGGTTTTAACCACCGCATTCACATCCGGCTTTTCCGCCACCACGTGATCCACAGGCAACAGAAATTTCATCTTGCGGGATTTCGCCTGCTCCAAAAGTTGTTTGGCGAGCGGAACCTTGTCAGCCTCCACCAGCGATTTCCCAACCTGCTCGCCTTTAGCCTCAAGAAAGGTATAAGCCATGCCGCCGCCGATAATCAGGGCGTCGACCTTAGTCATCAGATTTTGAATCACACCAATCTTGTCGCTCACCTTGGCCCCGCCCAGAATCGCGACGAACGGATGCTCCGGATTGTGCAGTGCCCGGCCCAGGTACTGGAGTTCCTTCTCCATCAGCAGGCCGGCCGCGGATTTCTGAACGAACTTCGTGATACCGACCGTGGAAGCGTGCGCCCGATGCGCCGTCCCAAAGGCGTCGTTGACGTAGTAATCGGCTAAATGAGCAAGTTGTTTAGAAAACTTCTCGTCGTTTGCTTCTTCTTCCGCATGGAAACGAAGATTCTCCAGCAGAAGTGTCTGGCCTTTCTCCAGCTTGCCGGCCATCTCTTCGGCTTCGAGGCCAATGCAATCCGGACAGAAGCCGACGTTTTCCCCCCGCGCCAGTTCTTTATCCAGCAACATGCGCAGGCGCTCAGCCACCGGCTTCAAACTCATTTTTGGATTCGGTTTGCCCTTCGGCCTCCCGAGGTGAGAAGCCACGATCAGCCGCGCCCCGTGCCGTAACGCGTACTCGATGGTCGGCAAGGTCTCACGGATGCGGGTGTCATCCATGACGCGCCCGTCGTCATCCAGTGGCACGTTGAAATCCACCCGCATGAAAACTCGGTGGTCGTTGAGCGGAAGCTCTCGAATGGAAAGCTTGGACATGGCTGGTCCTCAAGGTAGCGTCCGCATCTTGCCGGTTGTCGCGAGGCTTTCCTGCTCTCGCCCTGCGGACCGGACGGCGCTACAGAATTACAGACCCTTACCGCCGATGTAATTGATCAGGTCGCGTACGCGGCAGGAGTATCCCCATTCGTTGTCATACCAGGAGATTACCTTGATGCAATTCCCGCCCACCACGCGAGTCATAGGAGCGTCGACAATCGAAGACCGCGAATCGCCTTTGAAATCCGCTGAAACCAGCTCGTCCTGCTCGTATCCCAGATAGCCCTTCAGAGGGCCGCTGTCACTCGCTTTCTTCATAGCGGCATTGACCTCCTCCGCGGAAGTCTTTTTCTCGACGAAGGCCACCAAATCGACCACCGAAACGTTCGGCGTAGGCACGCGCATGGCAAAGCCATCCAGCTTGCCTTTAAGCTCGGGAATCACCAGATGCAGCGCCTTGGCTGCTCCTGTAGAAGTCGGAATCATCGACACCGCCGCTGCCCGCGCTCGCCGCAGATCTTTGTGGGGGAAGTCGAGAATCACCTGGTCATTGGTATACGAGTGAATGGTCGTCATGGTGCCGCTGACGATTTTGAAGTTGTCGTGCACGACCTTGGCAATCGGAGCCAGGCAGTTCGTCGTGCAAGAGGCGTTGGAAACGATATGGTGCTTGGCGGGATCGTATTTGTCCTGGTTGACCCCCAGCACGATGGTGACGTCCTCGTTCTTCGCCGGAGCCGTGATGATGATCTTCTTCACCGGCCCGCGCATGTGCTTCTTGGCGTCGTTAGCATCGGTGAAGCGGCCCGTAGACTCGATCACCACCTGTGCCCCTACCGAAGCCCAATCCAGCTGGGCGGGGTCTTTCTGGGCAAACACGCGGATGCTCTTGTTGTCCACCTTGATGCAGTCCTGTCCGGCGCTGATGTTGTGCGGCAGGTTGCCCAGGATGGAATCGTATTTAAGAAGATGAGCCAGCGTTTTGGGATCGGTTAGATCGTTAACCGCTACAAACTCGAGATTGGAATCGTTGATGGCGGTCCGGAAAATGTTGCGTCCAATACGGCCGAACCCATTGATACCTACTTTGATGGCCATAGTGCCTCCGTAATTATGAGAACAGGATCAGATTTGTTCCGGTTGTCCGGGGCAAACAATTGATGTTAGCAGGTGCAGTGGATAGTGGCCAGTGTATCAGTTGTGTCATATCAGTTGTGTCAGTGGCCAGTTGATGTTCCCGACCATCCAGTCATCCCTATTCACTATTCACTATGTCGTCTCGCGTGCACAACTGATGATCTCAGCTTACTCCAATTCCAGCTCTATAAAGATACTGTCCTTGCTCCACAGAAACGGCGCTCGCATCAACCAATATTTCCGCTCCATCATTCGCCGCGCAGCGGGCCACTCTTCGGGCGGGAGAATCGTTGCCTTCGCTGCAAATTCCGGCCCCGTTACTTTGCCGCGAATGGTCGAGGGGGCAATGCGGACCTCGGGATTATTCCGAGTCCGTTTCACTTTGCCTGACGTCGGATTCGTAAACACATACAATTTGCCATCCTGCTCAGCGAACCATACCGGCGTTCTTACGGGAACCCCATTTTTGCGAAACGTGGTAAGCAAAATGTATTTCTGGTTCTTAAGTTCGGCGGGAATCGTGCTGGACATGAAGCCATTCTATCGGGTAGGGCGCGGCTTGCCGTCTTTCCTTATTTCAGGCTCAAACTCCTCCCGAGTTACACACATTGCCCAACACCACGCAGGTGTGTTACAAGCCAGTCATGCGCAAGTGGATGCGTGATCGCCTGAAGCGCCGCAAGCAGAAGACGCAAGAACAACCACAAGCCTCCGATTCTGTCCAGGAACCGTTGCAGCCGGCGTACTTCGAAGCGGAAGCCGCTCCTGAACCTGAAATCAGCCAGCCCGAAACGCAATTACAGCCCGAGCCCTCGACAGAGCCGGAGACGATGCAGCCCGCGCCAGCCGATCGACCATCCGCCCAGCCAACCGGACAAGCCGCGTCCCGCCGGCGACGGCGCCGAGGACGAGGAGGCCGCGCCCGTAGCGAAGCCAAACTCCAGCGGCCAGCCACCCCGTTGCAGCCTACGCTCATCCGCGAAGCCGAGCCGGCAGGAGTTCAGCCTGCTCCTACCCGGCCGGTAACGCCCGCGGCGCCGCGCGCTCCCAAAGGTGTCGTCGTACTGGCCATCGGCCTGCCAGGCTCAGGCAAGAGTTCGTGGTTCAAGCGTCACAACATCACGCCCCTCTCCAGCGACCTGCTGCGCACCTTGCTTTTCGACGATGCCACTGAGCAGCGTTTTCAGGACCTGGTGTTCTCCAATCTTCGCTCGATGTTGAAAGCGCGTCTGATCGCCCGCCGTCCCTTGAACTATGTTGACGCTACCAATCTCTCCCCCCACGAGCGGCACACCTGGATCAAGATGGCGCGCGATTACGGCTACGAGGTCCACGCCGTCTTCTTTGACGTCCCGGTAGAAGTCTGCATGGACCGCAACCAGCGCCGCGACCGCGTGGTTCCCGAAGACGTGATGCAGCGCATGTCCTCCAAGCTGCGCCCACCCACCTTCGAGGAAGGCTTTGCCAAAATCACGGTGGTGAGGGTGAAGAAGAAAGAGGAGTGAGGATAGTAGAATACGTCTATTTCCCGCCGTTTCGTCAAGTTCACTGACAAGAGGTAGCGCATGCCTGCACGGCCCGTCTCTCTTCTGCTCGTCGTGGTCCTGACTGCGGCTGGCCTGGTCCTCCTGTGTAGCTGCGGCACGACACCCCCTCCGCCGCTGACGCTTTCCCTGACTACGGTTGTCTCAGGCCTCGGCAGCCCCGTCGACCTACAGGTGCCCTCCGACAATACAGGCCGCTTCTTCGTCGTTGAGCAGCCGGGCACGATTCGGATCATCAGTAATGGCGCTCTCCTCGCTACTCCTTTTTTAGACATCACCAGCCAGGTGGATTTCGGTGGCGAGAAAGGTCTCCTGGGCCTCGCCTTTCACCCGAGCTATAGCCAGAATCGCCGCTTCTACGTGAACTACGACCGGGTTTCGGGCGGACAGATGCAGACCGTGATCTCCGAATTCCAAGCCTCGGCAATCAATCCGAACCTCGCCGATGCAACCACGGAACGGATCCTGTTCACCGTCGTCCAACCTTTTCCCAACCATAAAGGAGGGCAGTTGGTTTTCGGGCCGGATGGGTTCTTGTACATCGGTCTGGGCGATGGAGGCAGTGGCGGCGATCCCCTCAGAAATGGCCAGAGCCTGCAAACCATGCTGGGCAAGATGCTCCGTATCGACGTCGATCACACCAGCTCTGGGCTAGCGTATGCCATTCCTCCCGACAACCCCTTCGCCGCCGGAGGCGGGTTGCCGGAGATTTGGGCCTATGGTCTACGCAACCCCTGGCGCTTTTCCTTTGATCGTTCGACCAGCCGCCTGTTTTGTGCTGACGTCGGCCAGGACCACTACGAAGAAGTAGATATTCTGCAAAAAGGCGGCGACTTCGGATGGAACATCATGGAGGGGCTGCATTGTTTCAATCCCGCCACCGGCTGCAACATGAATGGCCTGATCCTTCCCATTGCCGAATATGATCACACCGAAGGTGACGCCGTGATCGGCGGCTATGTCTATCATGGCACCGCCATACCGCAGCTGGCCGGCACATACCTGCTGAGCGACTTCGGCAGCGGAACGATTTGGAACTTGACCGAAAGCCCACCGGGAACCTGGACGCGTACGCGCCTGCTCTCCACAGGCCGCAACATCAGCTCCTTCGGCCAGGACCCGTCGGGTGAGTTGTACGTGTTGGACTATGGCGGCTCGGTTTTGAAACTCGTCGCCAAATAGCCGCGCGATGGGAGGCGCGACTCGACACCTTGCTAACGAGATTCGTATGAGGGCACGTCTCTGGACGTGCCGCAAGTCATTCAAGAAATATGTGCGGCTTCAGCCGCTGTCCAAGCCGCGAAGCGGCGCCAGAATAAAGCCCACGGCGTGAGCCGTGGGTAAGATTGAGATATTGGAACCAGTCCCTGAGGGACGACAGAAAAACTGAAGAACGTGACAATCGAGCTCCCTGGGCCACCCCGCCACCGAGAACTTATTGTGATTCCCGCTTCTCCTCCCTTGTCATTCCTGTTTTCCCCTGTCAAGCGGAGCGAGGAATCTGCTTTTCTTCCTCATGCTCATGCAGCGAAAACAACAGATTCCTCATCGGCTGAAGCCGGTTTGCCAAGCATTAGGTAAAGTGACTCTGGGAGATTCTCGCCAAGCGGAGCCTAGACGCGCGCCCTACCTACAAAGCGGGAAGGGCTACACAAAGCTGCCAAAAACCACCCCGGAGGGGTATCGTGAAAATAGTCCAGCGCTTGGTCAAGTCGGATATTGGAACTAGTCCCGTCGGGACGACAGCACAATCCATCGAGCCTCCCGCCGTTCAACCCTTCAAAAACGGCAACACCTCCTTGAATGCCGGGCTCCCGGAAGACCGCAGCAACTCATAAAGAATCATCTCTGTCGACGAGATGACCGCGCCCGCGGCTCGCATCCGCGCCAGGCCAACCTTCCAGTTCCACTCCGCCCGCGAACTGACCGCGTCCGAAGCCACATGCACCAGGTAGCCTTCACGTAGTGCTCCCAAAGCAGTCTGCATCACGCAAATGTGCGTTTCCATCCCGCACAGCAACAGAGTATTGCGATTGCCGGGCAGGCGCTTGAGCATCGAGCAGAACACGTCGCTGCCAAAGCAAGAGAACTGCAACTTGTCGATCATTTCCGCTGACGACAGCAGGGAAGAGATTTCCGGCACAATTTTTCCCAAGCCTTTGGAGTATTGGGTGGTCGCAATCGTCGGCATCTTCAGGTTCCCGGCCAGCCGAATCAGCAATTGGGAGTTCCGAATCAATTGCTCCTTCTGGAAAATGGGAGGAAGCAGTTTCTCCTGAATATCCACGACGATCAGAGCACAGTGCTCAGTCTCGAGCGGCCGCCGCGCGATCTCGCTGTAGTCGGTAATTTGAGCAATGCTGTCAATGGCAGTAACCATGATCGCTGCCTCCCAAACGGAAATACGTTCGAATTTTAGCGCGGGAGGAGGGAAATTATTGATTTTTCGATTGTTGATTGTTGATTTCTGATTATTTCTGATTGAGAAAGCAGCCGTTCGCAATCGACAATCAAAAATCAACAATCGACAATGAGAGATACACGCGTAGTATTTATCGGGCAGCTGAAGTGAAGTAGGCCGAAGTCTCGTCCTTCAGGCCGCCAACGCGCAGGACTGGTGATTGCAATGGCACTCAGTTCCCGCCAAGGCTTTATCCGGCGCCCGCTCGCAGGCGCTGCTGCAAAATTCTTGTCCCGGTTCCACGGGACAGTTGCACGCCGGATGAGCGCACTTGTTGCCGGTGGGAACAGTTTGTGTACTCATATTCGACCTCTCGTATGGTTCAGCTACTGGTAGATGGATAGGAAGGGACTGGAGTTGCCCTCGCGCCGACGATTCGGTTGACCATAATCCAGGCAAGCCCATAAAATCAGAAAGGCCTGTAATACCGCAGGTTCCAGCCACACGGTGCTGCCCCCTCGTTCAACGGCAGGACAGCTGACTCTGGATCAGCATATCGGGGTTCGAATCCCTGGGGGGCAGCCAATCTTTTCAATCACTTGCTAGTTCACCCTGCCGGTCGTTTTCGACCTGTGCCCCAAAACGTGCCATAACCCATCGGGAACATTGCGCGCATTAATCGCCTCGCGCACGATGTTCAATTCCGGGTGCTGGTACGTCATCGCTGTTTTCACGTCCGAGTGACCCATGGTGTTCATGACCACGGCGATGTTACCGGTCCTCTGCAACACATACGTGCCGAAATCATGCCGCGCACAGTACAGGACCAGATCTTCCGGCAGTCCTGCTTTCTTGCGCGCTTTCACCCATTGCCGGTTCACAAACGCGGCACCAATGTGCTTGCCTTTGTAGCGGGACTGGAACACCCAGCCTTCCTTTCGGCCAGCACAGCGAACCAGCAGGATGTTGAGCACGCGGTCACTCATCGGAATGAAGCGGCGACCTTTCTTCGTTTTGCTGCTCGGGTTGAAGATCACGCGATTGTTCCAGTCGAGGTTCTCAATGCGCATCCGGTAAAGCTCGCGTCCATTTCTCATTCCCGTATCGCGCATTACCACGATGATGTCCTTGAGCGGCTGCTCAGCCACAGCAAGCAGTTTGCGCTCCGCCTCATCATCGAGCCTGAGACCCCGACCCTCTTCTTTGAAGAGTCGGAATCGCAGAACGTCGCGAATGATCTTCCACTCCCGCGCCTTGTTCAACATGCGCCGCAGCGTTCGTAGCGCATTGTTGCCGTTGGCTGGCGAACCCTCGAAACGCAACGCTTCGACCATATCTGCTGTGATTGCGTCGAGCTTTGCTTTCGTGATGGCCGTCTTTTGCAAGAGCCTCCACCCGTTCAGGTAATAGCGCCGGGTTTCCGCTTCCAGCCGAGCGGTTTCCAGCCACTCGGTGAATTGCTTCGCGAAATCCGCCAGAACCGGAGCCTTCTTGTTCAGCGGATCGCTTCCCTCAAGCGCTTGGGCCAATTTGAGAGCCGCAATCTTAGCGGCTCGCTTCTCGTTCGTTTCTTTGGTCGATCCCCGGTAGCGCTTGCCGCGCACCTTGAAATCGAACCAAAAGAATTGGGAATCCTTCTTCTTAAACAACTTACGACGCCTTCGGAATGCCCATCACCACCACCGGCACCACGCCGAACAATTTCCTCTACAGCGGCGAGCAGTACGACGGCCCGCTCGGCCTCTACTACCTCCGGGCGCGCTACTTCAACCCGGCAACCGGCAGGTTCGAGACCATGGACCCGGGCAAAGAGAGCTGTTGTGCAATCCGCGCATCGCAGGTGGAAAACATCTTCGATCCGGCGACGTTGCACAAGTATGCGTATACAGCAAACAACCCAGTTAACCGGGTCGATCCGAGTGGGCGAGGTTTCATTGAAGATTGGGCAGGAGTTGCTTTCGAGGATATAGTTAACACGTATGCCAGAGTGAAGATGGCGAAGGCGGACGCGGCGGCGTTCTGTCTGGGAGCTGCTGCGGTTTACGCGGTGGAGAACCCAGATGCCCCTGTATGGGAAATCGAGCTGATGGAACGGTATTGTCTGTCCCAAGTTGTTTTCTAGACTACAAAAATGGATTTCAAGACCGATGTTTTTGATGAATACACTCCTGAGGCGAGGCGTTCCGTATTCTTTGCGCGCGCAACAGCCCGTCAGCTCGGTTCGGATGCACTTGAAGGTGTGCATCTATTGCTGGGTATAGCGCGCGAGAACGTTGAGCTCTTAAACCGATTTCTGAGCCTTCCGGTTAGCGAAAACACTCTTGAAAACGAGGTCACGAATGGAGTGTCCACGTCTGGCGCAGATCTCCTTGCCGACATACCATTCAGCAGCGAAAGCAAGCGGGTTTTTTTATTCGCTGCCGAAGAGGCAATTCGGATGTCCCCACAGAGGGTTGGCATCGAGCATCTTCTCCTCGGCCTGCTGCGTGAAGAGAATTCAGTAGCAGCTCGCACGCTTCGGGAGCGTGGGGCCGATGTCGATCGAATCCGCGAGGAATTGCTCACTCATCCCCACCAAGCTCCGCCAAAAGAGGAGCGGATGCGCCGTGAAATAGAGAAACTCCACAAGATGATGGCGGATGTGCCTAAACTAGGACCAGATCGCAGCAGAGAGGAGGTTTTCGGACGCTACACAGTCAGGGCCGATCGCTTGATTTTTTTCGCGAGACATTTTGCCAGCTGCGTGAGTTCCCCTGTGGTTGAGTCTGAGCACATCCTCATAGCAATCGTGCGGGAAGGAAGGGATCATTTCAAACTATTCTTTCCCTTTGCAGAGTCAAAGGACACAGTTTACAAAAAGCTAGAAGAGCATTTCACCCCAGGCAGCACCATTGATCTAAGCGGAAAAATTGTTGCAACGAAAGAATTCCCGCCGTTATCTGAGCAATGCAAGCGAGTGCTCAGCTTTGCCGACGAGGAAGCGACAATGCTCCGAAGCGAGCATATAGCCCCCGAGCATCTTCTGTTGGGAATGCTGCGAGAGCAAGATAGCTATGCCGCAGTTCTTTTGCGTGAGTACGGAGCCGAACTTGAACGTATTCGCAAACAGCTGGCCACGTAACAAAGGTGTAGCACTTGTCTACGATGGCGATGGCAACCGGGTCAGCGAAACTGCTGGCGGCCTGGAGAACCTCGCTGCGCCAGCAGCTATCCATTTATAAGCGCAAGCGAAGCCGTCCACGATTAGTCAGGCGTGACCGCTGGTTCTGGATCGGGCTCTCGGAGGTGTAGAAGGACTGGCGACGAGCCTTGCTCATTGTTCATCCCGATACGGTAGTCCGCTGGCAGCGCGAGCGATTCCGGCGGCACTGGGCGCAGCTTTCCAAGAGATCCGGAAGAACAGGCCGGTCTCCCGTCAGCGTTGAGATTCGCACATTGATCCGAACGTTAGCCCAAGCCAATCCCCTGTGACGAGCACCACGGATTCATGGCGAACTGCAAAAGCTCGGAATCGGGGTCTCCGAACGAACCGTGTCGCGCACAGTGGGAACCAGAACGAGTCGCCGGAAGAGGTGGAACGCGTGGGCGCTTTGGTCGATGGGCTGCTGCGAACCAAGACTACTTGGACAAACAAAGAAGGAAAGACCAATGCTCTTGGGCTTCAGGACATCCTCGTTGTCGCTCCTTACAACGCGCAGGTCGCGGCACTGATCGAAAGACTTCCCGCAGGGGCGAGGGTGGGAACCGTGGACAAGTTCCAAGGGCAGGAAGCGCCCGTTGTCCTGTACTCGATGGCGACCTCGACGCTCGAGGACGCTCCAAGGGGAATGGAGTTCCTGTACAGCCTGAACCGCCTGAATGTCGCCGTCTCGCGTGCCCGGTGTGTGGCTGTGATCGTCGCCAGCCCGGCGCTGTGCCAAGTGCAGTGCAAGACCCCGCGCCAGATCGAGCTTGCCAATGCGCTTTGCCGCTATCTAGAAATCGCTCGGACAGTCTGAACCGATCAGCACGCTGAGTAGTGGAACGAGAATATTGGTTATCACCGAAGTGCCGAGAAAAACGTATGGAACGCCTAGAAGAGGACCTGCAAGCCAATAGCTCAGAAGTCGCAGCAACCGTCCTGAATAGCATGAGCAACTTGATGAGGCTCTGGAAGAGCCGGGTGATGGCTATTGTTGGAATCGTCCGAGCCGGTGAAACGGAACACCGCGAAGTCGCGAACATCGCAGCACAAATCGGCGCGGATTATCACGGTCGATTCATCGTGGAGCTCTTGCAAAACGCCAGCGATCAGGCTGCTGACGGTGGGTTGCGGGACAGTTCTGTGACTATTGTCCGTGCCAGTGAGTTCGTGGCGATAGCCAACGAGGGCACTCCGTTCGACGATAAGGGGCTTCGCTCGATCACCTCGCTTGGTTTGAGTACCAAGAATCCGCAGGACGCAATTGGAAACAAAGGCATCGGCTTCAAGTCTGTGTTTCAGGTGTCCGAATCCCCGGAGATATACAGTTCGCCGTCCACAGCCGGATCGTATGCCGATGCTGATGGCCTGATGTTCAAGCTCTCGCTGACACCCTTCGCTTGCGCGGAATTTGAGAACGCTGCGCGCCTGATGGTCACCGAGCAAATGGGCGGTCTGCAAGCAGGAGACGTGACGTTCACCGTGGAGCAGGTGTTGGAGGAGATCAAAGCCGCAGCGCCTTTTAAGTTTCCCCTTCCGCTCTCCCTGAGTGACTTGGCTAACCGCGTTTCTGAGATCTCCGATTGCCCAGCTGGGCAGACGTTGGTGGTGTTGCCGCTCCGGAAGACGCCAGGTACTGCGGAGACGGTTGAGCATGCGATCGATGAGCTCTTCGCAGAGGCTGGGGCAGCGATCCTCTTTCTGCCATCCATCTCAACGATTCGGGTGGTTGACCACGTGCGGGGATTCACTCGCACAATCAAGCGCCGGGTTTGCCGCCGCCGGCGGGTCGATGGTTTTGGCGACCTCACTACCGTAGTCACAGCGGTGCAGCAGGATGGTACTGTTCTTGATAAGAGAGCCTGGCGGGTCATACAACGTCGGATGGGTGTGGCTGATGTCGTTAGCGAAGAGCAGGCATCAATCGAGGCCGAACGCATCAATAGTGAAGCAAGCAAGCTCCCCGGTGCGAACTGGGAAAGAGTGCACAGCTCCCCGATTGGCGTTGCGGTACCTCTTCCGAAAAAAGTTGCACCCGACGGTTCCTTACTTCTTGGTGTGCGCGGCCGTGTCCGCATTGGTCTGCCCACCAAAGATCCGACTGGGACGCCGGCATGGATTAATGCTCATTTCCACGGGACGATTTCAAGAACGGGCATTGACCTGCTCGACAACAGCTACAACAAGATTCTCTTCGCAGAAGCCGTCAGGCTACACGACGCATTGGTAGCAGACCTCAAGGCCGATGCTAATGTCCGCATTCGCCGCACTGCCACACTTGTGTTTGAACGAGGTGAGGGCCCGCTTGCAGACGTCCTCTACGCCACGGAAGGGCAGGTAAATGGTGAAGTTGTCTTATCGTGCGACGCCAAGACATTTCAGACCCCCGCAGGCACGGTCCTGCCGGATCCGGCAGATGTGGATGCGCTTCTACTAATGATGCCGCAGACGGCAGGATGGAGCAGCTTCGGTTTGACCCTCCCAGAGGCAGTACTGACGCGGAATGCGAGGGCGCTGATGGGGTCTCTCGTCGGCAGCAGGACCGATTCGCTCAAGATTGCCGGCCTCTTGCTGGATCGAAACAGACAAAAGGTTTCGATCATGGAGCATTCCGCCAAGGTTCACCGGCATGATGGTCCTGAGTTCTGGGAAAGATTTCTAAGTTGGGTCGTCGGCCGCTTCACGCCGGAACAGCTATCTGATCAGCAAATTCTGCCAGTAGGCTCGGACGCCCTTGCAAAGGCTGCGGAACGTGTATTCCTGCCGCCATTTCCGCGACGATCGGGAGAGTCTTTGGTTGATGAAGACAGCGTGATCGCTGAGCTACCGGGTGAGCTTGCGCAGTCGCTGAGGTTTCTTGACGACACAGCGGCGCCCGATACCGGGCGCGGACTGGTCAGAAGCCCACGACTTGATCACCTAATCAATGACGCAGTCGGCCCGCTCATGCAGGAATTGCAGGAGGGCGATGCAGGGACACAGAACGGCATAAGGCTCTTACGCCAGGCTGTCCAATGGCTTTGGGCACTTTCAGAGAGTGGACGAGAGAGACTAACGAAGGATGCACTTCGCGTGCCGGTTGTTGGTGCTAGCGGCGCCTGGACATGGGTTACGCCGAGCGCGACCTACTTTGGCTCTGGATGGCTTGAGACTCAGGTCGATTCACTCTTACTGGAGGCGTACGGTCACAAGCCAACCCGTCTCCTTGTTCCCTGGCCGCAATTCTCAATTGACTTCGGTGTGTGCGATGAAGAGCGCAACGCCTGGATCGGTGCATTGGAGCTTCTAGGCGTTAGCAGATCGCCGAAGGTGATCAAATCCCGACAGGGTTTCCGACCGGCACCTTTCATCAGCGCGAGCTACTCGGAGCTCACAATCGACTCCACAACATGCCCAATCCAGCAGGCCGCTAAGTTCTGGGCTTCCTACCTTGATGCCACGCGACATCGCAGCACAAAGACGGCTAGCCGCCAGAAGTTCGATTTTCGCTCTACGACCTGGATCGACGGACTTGACCGAGAAGCCAGTCAGCCAGCCATCGTGAAGCTCATGTTGCTAAATCCCGGCCCTTACGAGTCGGAGACAAGGATCTACTTGGAGCGTCAGTACCGGCAAAATGATGATGCCGAAATCGTTCCTTCGTTGTGGGTGCACGCTATTACCGCGAATTCGTGGAAGGTAATACCTACGCAGCGTGGCCACGTCGCGCCGGCTGATGCGTGGCTGCTCGACGGGCAGCAGCGTGGTTTGGCTCGACGGCGGCTGGCATTACTTCACCAAGTCGAGGCACCCTACGATGCCGCCGAGAAGTTGCTGCAAGGAATTGGAGTGACTACCCTCCAGAGTGCGACTGTCAGCCGCCTATTGTATGCAATAGGCCAACTAGGGAAAGCGGTCGATAGTTTCGATGCCGAGACTCGGATAACAGCACTCGCGCTTGCCGAGGATCTGTTCAGCCATTTGCAGGTCGTGTACGCCAAGAAACCAGGAGCCTTACCGGACCTGAAGTCATTCTGTTTCCCGACTTGAACGGAACATGGAGGCCGTCGGTATTCGTGGCGACCAGATTTCCGTTGTCTACTTCAACGACGACCCGGTGCGCGCTGGTTTTATCCCCGGCTTCGGCGGAGCCTATAGTTGGCCGCTGGACATCCGTCGTGCCTACAAGGATATGGTTACCGAACTGAGACGCCAACTCGGGGAGGCATCCGTCACTTTTACGAGCCTCGCCGATGTCGAGAGTCGGTTCGTTGAAGACCTGAGCTTGAAACGGGTGGCTTTGCTGGAATGGCTATCCATTAGTTTTCCACGGCACACCGTCGCCGGAGACCTTGCCTGTTTGATTGCGTACACGGGACGACTCGAAACAGATCCAACTGGAGATGACTTCAGGCGGACGTGGCGAACATTTGAGAGAGCATCGGTGGCCTTTGGCAGCTTCCCCGGTAGTGCCCCGACCCCGTACTTCTATGACCGGAAGACAGGACTCCTCCAAGTGTCCGCGGCTCTTTCGGATGCCGAGAAAGTAGAAGCGACGTGGATGCTCGTCAGTCCGAGCTATCAGCATACGTGGTCTGCGTATGCCAGGGAACTCGATAGGAATAGCCCCGCCAAGTTCCTAATGAGTTGTCGGATTACTTCAGCACAGCGAGAAAACGTTGAAAATGCGATAAATCTATCCTCCACCGAACGGTTCAAGCACGTGCGAGCGGCAGCGTTGGCGTTGTGGTTCACCCGATTTGGGAAGCAGCCCAAGCTGTTTGAAGAGGAATGGAATGTCATGCCCGAAGCGTCCGCGGGATCTGCGAATGGCTTGGGCGTCTCGATTTGGCTGATACCTTTGCATCGTCGTTGGGCAGTTCCGAGGAGGACGCATCGTTGGCGGTCATTCGTACTGCGCAAATCGACTCGGAACAGTGGCAAGAGGCCCGCGTTGCTCTGGGCATGGAACGCTGGTCATTTTCTCACAAGATCAAAGCATGGAATCACGCTATGACTGAACTCGTGGCGATTCTGAAAACGTGTGTCGCGAGAGCCACGACCGTGTCGCCGACTGATCTCGAGCCGGTCCTACGAGACTCCCGGCTCGCTGTTCCTCCGATTGAAGTCGCTTCCAGGGCTGAAGGTGATGGCGAGGTACTCCAAGCGGTCTTGCGCCAAATGGAAGTCGTTCTTAACGACAGTGCCGCGGTTGTGGGAGTTGATTTTGTCCGCCGGCGGTTGGCAACGGTCATTGCCAAGGCGAAAATAACTCTTTCTACGGTTGATCTGGACGATGCTCCGGCCCGCGATATTCGTGTGTACCGAGACGAAGACGATGGCAAGCGGAGCAGGAACGCCCAGGAACGGTTTGATGGGTTGATGATCGTGGCGGCTGCAGTGGCCGCTAAATTGGACGAGCAGATTCGCGTGGAGGACGTTCGTTCTGATTTAAGGGTTGCAATGTTGCTGATTGGCTGGTGGGCGAATAGTTTTACGGTCATTGCGGCCATCCAACGGGTGTTGCAGGCCAAAACCCCCAGGACAGCTCAACGAATGTCAGATGCGCGAGTTTTCCGCGACCCGGCTCGGGCAAACGAACTGCTTGGGCGGTTTGAAGAACTGCAGGATTTAGGTCGCGAGGGTCCTGCGGCACCTCCGCAACGAAGGATCACGGTGCTGGGTGAGGAGAGAACCGAGGACGACGCTACGAAGGACTTGCTCCGGGGCACGACGGGCAGCATCGGTCAGCACCTCAAGGAAAAAGCTGCCCTGTATCCGCTTGATCCGGACCTTGGGCGGGGCAACCGTGGAAAGGTCGTTTTACCCAGTGGCAAGACCCAGAGGCAGCGAGGAGGGGGTGGGAGCGGTGGCGGCAGCCAGGAAAGCAAGAAGGACCGCGAACTGGCCGGACTAATTGGTGAAGCCTTCATATACGAGCTTTTCCGTGTTTCTCTCCCGGGATTTGATGAGATGGCCTGGCTCTCGTGCAACCGTAACGCATACGGCCTAGAAGGCGAAGGCAATGATTCGCTTGGATTCGACTTCTCGTACCGCGACATCGATAATCGACTGGCAGGACGTTCGGATCGCCCGCTTTCCTGTATTGAGGTGAAATCGTCCTCAGGTGATGGCAGTGAACCCTTTCCGATGACTGCCAAAGAATGGGACAAGGCTCGTGAGTGCCATCAAGCTGCGGATTCGGTTTACATTATTGTGCGCGTTGCCCATGTCCGCGATGATCCGAGAATCACCGACGTGATTATTGATCCCTTCGGCTTGTACGGAGTTGGACAGATTGCTGTCGCGAGCCACGACCTGTGGGTTCACGTCGGCACACCGGAACCGGCAGGCAAGGGTGCCTGATGATTGGTCGCCGACCGCAGCGCAGTGCAAAATCGTGCCCAATACTGGCAGTTCGGACGACGTCGGCTACCTCCCACTTGCCCACCATTGTATTCCCGTGCTGGCTGCTCGTTTTGACTTTCGCCCAGAATGCGCGATTGAAGCGCCAAAACGTTAACAGATCGAGGGCGGAATTCGCAGGAACGAGAGTTCGGAGGAGATTTCGCAAGTGTCGTCAACATCAACCTGCCTGACTATGCGTCCAACAAGGGTTTCCTCGCTCAGGCAAAGATGGTTGAGCCTGATGCATTTGATCGCACTGCGAGACCATCCTGTTGACCGGTGTTACGAGGAGCATTTTGATTCAACTCCCGATCCCCTAATGCTCGACACCCTTCGAGAACGTCTTAGGGCGCGGACACTCTTGTATTTGTCCGCACAACAAATACATATCCTTCAATAGAGCTCGGATGAACAACGTGAGAACTCGTTTCATTGCTAACCGTGAATTGTGGGACACAATCCGCGAGCGGATCAGAGTAACGAAGGGCGTACGTGCAGCCGTCGCTTATTTTGGACGCAACGGCGCAAAATTGCTTCCGCTGAAAAATGGCGATTCCATTGTTGTCGATATGAGCCTCGGCGCTGTTCGCCAAGGCGTTACTGACCCACGCGCTGTGAGAACTCTCCGGAGACGAGGGGTCGCAGTCTTCAGCAGACCATCACTACACGCAAAATTCGTGATTGCGGGCCGCACATTGATCGCTAGTTCGGCAAACGCTTCGCGAAACTCAAATGAAATCCTTGATGAAGCAGGGATCATGACAAGCGATCCGGCTGCCGTACAAAGGGCGAACGACTTCTTCGAAAAGCTTTGTACGGAACCTGTAGGCGGAAAATACATTTCCGAGTGCATAAAGCAGTACCGCCCTCCTAGATTCAAACCTGCTGCCGAAAGAGTTCCGACCAAACATCGGTCGCATCGAGTGCCCGAAGCAAAGTTGTGGTTCGTAGGTGGATTGGTTTCGCTTGACCTCTCGGAGAAGGACAGAGCGTCGATGGAACGGTTGGAACGAAGGGCAAAGAAGAAGTTGAAGAATTCTGCTACTACCGAGGTTCGATGGATTCGATATGGGGAGAGACCGAGATTCCTTCGAGCCATTCGTTTGGGTGACTGGGTTGTCGATTGCATGAAGGAGGGAAAAGGTCGCGAAGTTGGCCCGCCCGCACGGGTGTTGTCTGAAGAGCCGTGGGTATCGTCTCGCGGCAAGAAGCACGCCGTACTGATGTTGGAGTCGCCTAAGAATGGCGAGTCGATGATGCTGAGTCAGTTTCGCTCACCCAGGCGGCTCACGATCAGGCCATGGAACAACTGTTGGCGGAACTCAACGCGACGCAGACCATTTCTCCAGGCACCCGCCTCGCTCTCGTCTTCAAAATCGGGTCATCCTGATTTCACGGAGCTCAGGAGGTCTGAACATACAAAACACACGGTGCTTCGTCGTAGAACATTATGTAGAACATTATGCGGTGGAGCTGAACATGCAACCATCCGGTTAACAGCCGGAAAAAGTGCACTTAGCCACGACTTGCCGGACGCTGCACAGAGTTGCCGGATCGCGCGCTCGGCCCGCTGTCCGGCGTCAAGCATTTTCCCCGGTCGTGAGTTCTAATTGTCGCCCATCAACCCGCCAAATCAACTGATCTCGCACCTTCGCCTCGTGCCGCTACCTGCCATAGTATGTCGGCGTTTGGTGCACGGAAAGGGCAACGAAGTGGGGCCCAGCGCCAAACATCCCGGCGACGACACACATTTCGTAGAGACCGTGACTTTGCTTGAATCTAGGGTTGCGCTCGGAACTACAAGTCGGTTGCGACCGCTGGACCAGGCTTGGATTGAAGCAACAACGAGGCCTTTTCCATTCGCACCGGAGAAGCGCAGGGTCGAAGCGCGTCGACCGGCTTGGCTCCGGCTAGCCTGCTCGTACTGTGGTTCGTGCTGGAAGTGTTGAGTGGCCACAGGGTAGCGGAGTCGATCACGGTCGAAAGGGATACTGGGACGGGGATTCGTCTCGCGGATCTGTTGCTGTGCAACGGCGCGGTGCTGGGCACCGGAGCAGCGGGAAAATGACTCCCCAAGCCGAGATTGGTTCCCTGCAATCTCCTACCCTCACGTGTGGCAGCAATTCCAGAAAGCAGCCTGCAGCTCGGGGTAGGCAAGGTCGGAACCCACAGCATGAGGCATATGATACCTGGACCAGGTTATGCGCAGTCATTTGGAAGACCGTATTCGTGATCTGTGTGCCAAGGTCCGTCAGCGCTCCTGATGACGAACTCGGACCGATTATCAGGGAACTGCGAGCTGTTCACGAGCACAACCAGCGGCTCAGGAAACTCGCTGCCCAAAAGCTGGGCCCGGACAAGCTTAACCAACGTTCTCGCTAGCTGTACTCACTGCCGAATGAGATCAATGCGTACGTTCGTCACCTTCCAGCCTTTTCACTTCGGAAGCGCATCTTCCAGCAAAGAGCGCAATAAGTTGGAGCACCTGTGTGGTCGAACGTTCCCTTGCAACCGGAGCAGCGCCACACACTGGCCGCCCGCATACTTTTTCATCTCCTCTAGGATCACGAAGTCGGATGGCGCATTCTGCGTCAAAAATGAAAACTCCAGACTCCTTTCAGAGAAAAGGAAATCGGCAAACTTCCAAATTTCGTACCGGGATCGCTTCGCTTCGGCATCTTCGAAGCCGACCTCAGCCGTCCTGAGAACACTCTGGAGCTCAGCAACGCCAATGCCAATGTTACGCCGATCGCAGGCGGTCGAGGCGCGCGGGTTGATGAACTCGCCTACCAGTACAAACGCGTCAAGAGTTCTGTAGTCACGGTCTGGACGGACCGCGGCACTTTTGACCATAGTTATAGACGCATCTGGACTCGTCCCTACCACACAGAAGCCTCTCGAAAAGAACACGTAGCTGGCCGCCCAGTTGGATGATCGGCGTCGCCTGCCTGCCGTGGTCTTCGCGAGCGATAAAGAACGAGACATTGCACTGCTCCGCGTCAACCCCTCCGAAGTCGGCGAGATTCTCGCCGCTGAGCTCTCAAACGATCCCGGCGCGCCTGGTGGAAGGCGAGCGAGTCTTCGTGGTGGAAAATCCCGGCAAAGACGATAGCAAGAAATTAACTACCGGTGTTCTCAGCAAAGCTGATCAAAAGGAAATCGTTTCCGATGTCAAACTCTCTTACCCAGGCGCTGCGTTGTTCAATTCCAGCGGCGCAGTTGTCGGCATTATTCAGTCAAGCGGGAAAGGGCTGCGCATCAGCCCAATCGCGGTCGCGCAGCCCATAATTCAGGAAGCAAAGCAGAAGTTTGCCTCGTCGTCAGCTCCCTCTCCGCACCCGCTTCCAACTCCGCCGATCGAAGACTTTCCCGCCGATCAAATACGCGCATCCGGCCGGGGGACATGGGAGAAGGAAGTGTACAGCTTCAAGACTGGCGATTTTAGTGTGGAACTGGTGGATCCCATCTCTTCGTATGAGGCCGACAATGAACGCTATCAGCGCGCCCTGAAGGACTACGCCAAACATCCTAAGGGCAAGGTTGAGCCAACCGAGCCTGAACACAAGTATTCGCCGGTGTTGATCGTTGTTGCGATGCCCCAGACCAAAACTTCCTGGGGACGAACGATTCTCTCGAGCATGGCAGCCGGCCCCTATTCAACCAGCCCGACTTACAAACACTACAAAACCGGATTCAAGCGCCTCCGCATGCTTTGTGGCGAGAAGGAGGTCGAACCGGCCGAAAATGGAGGACGTCCTTTTCAGCTGGAAGATTACAGGGCACTATCGCTACTACGGGCCAGGACTTTTAACCACTCTCCTTGGGGTTACGACGTTCAAATTTCCCCGGCATTGCCTTGCATTTCCGGTTGGTCTCGCACCTCCTTGCTGGTCCCCAACCTCATGATGTCTAACCCAACGGGGATTCTTCAGCCGCAAGAGCAGCAAATCGGTTCGTTCCCTACATCTGAGGGAGTATTCCCGATTTTCAAGGAGGCGCCATGCGCTGGTCGAAGATCGCATTGTTGGTGTTCGTAGGGGTGTCGCTGGCTTGGGCTCAGTCGTCGCGTGAAACGAACGGGTCTGGCGAGCGCCTGCCGGTAGCGCGAGTGATTCTTTACAAGAACGGCGTGGGCTACTTTGAGCACGCCGGAAAAGTGCGAGGCAACCAGGATATGAATATTGACTTCACCACGGCGCAGCTGAATGACGTGCTGAAGTCGCTGACTGTGCTCGATCTCGGGAAGGGCCGCATCACGGGGGTTAGCTACAACTCGACTGCGCCGCTAGAACGGCGGCTGGAATCACTGCGGCTGCCGGTGGGCGAGAGTCCCACAACCGCCTCTTTTCTCGGCGCCCTGCGGGGAGCGCGACTGGAGGTGCGCAGCGGTCCAGCGTTGGCAATCGGACGTCTCTTGAGCGTGGATGAACGTGAAATGCCGGGCAAGGGCGAGGAGAAGATCAAGGTACAGCAGGTTTCGGTCGTCACGGACATGGGCGAATTGCGCACCTTTGATCTGACGCCCGCGACGAGTGTGCGAATCGTGGAAAAAGACCTGAACGAAGAAATCGGCAAGTACATGAAGCTGATGGCTTCCAGTCGCGACCAGGACGTTCGGCGAATGACGATCTCGACAGCAGGTAATGGGGAACGCGACCTGCTGGTGAGTTATATCAGCGAAGTGCCGGTATGGAAAAGTACCTACCGTATCGTGGTTCCGAACCAAGGCAAGCCACTGTTGCAGGGCTGGGCAGTGGTCGATAACACGGTGGGCGAAGACTGGAACAATGTGCAACTATCACTCGTGGCGGGTGCACCCCAGTCGTTTGTCCAGGGGCTCTCACAGCCGTACTACGCGCGACGGCCCGTGGTGCCTTTGCCGCAGAACGCAATGCTTACGCCACAGACGCATGAAGCCGCGACGGAAGAAGTCGAGGTCGTCAACGGGCAGCTCGCCGCTCCGGCTGCCATCCCAAAACCAGTCGCTCCCGTCGCGGGAGTTGCTGGAGGTCAGGCGGGACGAGTTATCGGTGGCATTCTTGGGTCAGGCTCAGGTGCAGGCACGGGTGGGGGAGCTTTCAAGGATCAGGTTTCTCGCTTCGACGCCTTCGCAGCAGCCCAGTCCCTTGAAGTTGCCACCACCGTAGCCCAGACGCAGGATCTCGGTGACCTGTTCGAGTACAGGCTCAGGGATCATGTCACCATCCGCAAGAACCAGTCTGCGCTAGTGCCGATTCTGCAGGCGCGTCTTGACGCGGAGAAAGTCTCGGTCTGGAATCCTGCGGAAAACCGAGCTTTGCGCGCTCTCTGGCTCGAGAACACCAGCGGTCTCACACTAGACGGCGGCAGCTTCAACGTTCTGGAAGGGGACGCATTCGCCGGAGAAGGCGTTATGGACCCGATCAAGCCGGGTGAGAAACGGTTGCTGTCATATGCTGCGGACCTGGGGCTGCTGGTGGATGCCAAGCAGAAAGACGAGCAACAACGCGTGATGCGGGTTGCGATCACGCACGGCGCGATGACCCAGAGCACAGAGGAAAGGCAGGAACGGACATACACGATCCACAATCGGGACACCTCACCCCGAACTGTGATCATTGAACATCCGGCACGAGCCGGTTGGAAGCTAGCGGATGGAGAACAGCCAGCCGAAAGCACGTTTTCCTATCATCGCTTCCGTGTGACGGTTGAGCCCAAGAAAACAGCGACTCTGACGATTAAGGAATACCATCCTCTTTCGAACCGTTACGAGCTTACGAACCTGACTGACGATCAGATCGATTATTTTCTCAACCAAAAGATGATCAATCCGGAGGTGGAGCAGGCCTTGCGGCGAGTCGCCTCGACGAAGAACAACATCGCGGCTCTGGATGCCGAAATCGCTTCGCGCAAGACACAAATGTCGTCGATTACGGAGGATCAGCAGCGGGTGCGAGAAAATATGAAAGCACTGAAAGGGAGTGCAGAAGAGAAAGCGCTGGTGGAGCGGTATGCCCGGGAACTGAACGAGCAGGAGGATCGGGTGCAAGCTCTCGAGCGCGAGATGACAGACCTACGGCAGAAGAGGGATAGTGCCCAGAGGACGTTGAACGAGATGATCGAGGGGATGACGTTAGAGGCGCGGTTGTAGGGAAATTTCCAAGGGCGCTTGTGCTCAAAGTCCTACGGTTGTACTGGGCAAGGCCGGCAGGATAAAGGCGCGGGAGTCGAAAAGAACGCTGCCTATCCAACCCGATGTGGCGCAAAGAACTTCGAAGTCAGAGTCTCGAGCTAGACACCGGTTTCTCCGGGAAAGGGCAGCGATCCGGTTGCCATCTCATACAGGAACTAGACGCCCGAAGCGATCTTTTCTCGTTCGGTACCGTCCGTGATTCTTGAGGCTAGCGGACTCGGTTGAGGCGGGGTAGGAAAGTGGCGGCAGCCACTACTCAAAACTAATCCTCTGGGGTGCCAGGAGAGAGGTCGCGAGCCCGATTCTCTGGCCAGTCCTGAAACGTCATTAACACAGGCGATGCAGCCAAAGAAATGTGTGCGGTGGAAGCGGCACTCGCAAGTTTCAGAACTCAGCGCGGTTGCTGATTTTGTGCGATAGGTTCTCCCGAAAAAATCCATTTGACGTCCAAAATGTTGATCGGCGGTCAGCATATCCAAAATCGAAAATGCACCAGAACGAGTGCAAACGAACTGTGCCCTAAAACGTGCCATTCGCTTCGAGCCGATACGCGTAAATGCGGGACTTTTTGATACCTGTGCCACGGTGCTTCCGTGCGGGCCTGGTTTTTGCAAGTAATTGAATTCACACGGCGTTGCCAGTTCATCGTTTCCCAATATGGTGTAACTCTGGATCAGCATATCGGGGTTCGAATCCCTGGGGGGCAGCCAAGTTTTTTCAACTACTTCCACGGATTCTGCTTCGGAGATCTTCCGGGGTTGGTGCGCTTCCGGTGCGGATTGATGCAGACTTGTTTCACTGTCCAGGCGGTCAACCCAGGCGATGTTTGCGCCTGGAATCGGGTGCCCATAGGTATCGACCGTGATCTGAATCGAGCTGTGGCCCATCTGGTCTCTGACGTAAGCAAGTGAGGCTCCGTCTTGGATGAGCAAACTTCCAAAGGTATACCGACAATCATGAAATCGGAAGCGTCGCAGACCTGCCTTTTCTAACGCCGGCTCCATGTAACGCGGGACAATGTTATCCGGCTTGATGACGGTTCCAGCCTGCGACGGAAAGACCAAATCATCGGCGATGCTCGTTTGGCCTGATATGAACGCTTCCAACATGCGCTTGTCCCTCAATTCGAGCAAGACGTTCCGCAGATGCTTTGAGAGGTCCACTCGGCGCGATTTCTTGCTCTTCGGGCTGGTGAATCGGCCCTGAGAGTAGTTGGGCTGGACGAGAATGTATCGGTTCAGGTCTTCGGGATCTTCTCCGAACTGGATGTCTCCCCATTTCAGAGCGATCAGCTCGCCCTTGCGCAAGTCAGATCGAAGCGTAGTGGGAAGAACGGATACCAGTCTGGACAAACTTCTCGAACAGCTGAGAGAAAAGCATCACCCTCGACGAGTGTCATAGCAGTGGCCTGATGCGCCGGCTTTTCGCTCTTCGCGAATTTCCCGATCTTTGCTGCCGGGTTGCTCTCGATGTGCCCATCTTCGACCGCGGGATTCAATACAGTGCGCAGCGCACAGACGATCAGCCGCAGGGTGTTCCTGGAGAACTTTGGCACTGGCTGGCCTTTAACGTCACGAGTAACCTGTGAAAGGTCGGCCAAGAACCGTTTGACCTCATCGCGCCTGATCTCTGTCAGAAGCTTGGAGCCAAAACGAGGCGTAACGTGAACTCGAAGTAGCTGCTTATAGCTCCTCCGGGTTGAGGGCTTGCATTCGGTCTCAGCGTAGGACGTGAGCCACTGCTCGACATAGGTTTTGAAGGTCGGAACCTGTGTCTTGGATTCGGTCAGGAAGGTAATATCTCCGAGTGCCAGGCGGGGCTCGAGTTCGCGACGGACCCTTTCGGCAGCCTCGCGCGTTCCGACGCAGCGGTTTTTACGTTTGCCGTGGTAGTTAACGTAGACGTACCATTTCGACCCACGTTTTTTGATCCTTACACCCATCAGTTCGTGCCAACCAGATCCGAGACCATTTGGTCAACGATACAGCTCACGTCGATTGTTTCCAATCTGTGACCTTCGAGCCACTGATCGAATGCGGATCGATGGACTAGAATCTTGGTGCCTACGCGCACAGCCGGCAGCGGATTTGCGGCTCGGTGAATCCACTGACGCATGGTCCGTTCCGAAACTGATGCGTATTGGGTGAGCGCCTTTAGGTCGAGCCATTCTCTGCCGTGTGCGAATTGAGAATTGTTGCTCGTCAATCGGCCCCCTTTCTGCGTCGAGCCCGGCTGTAGAACTTCAGCTTGTCACAATTGAAGCGGGACCAAGGGTTGGTGTCACCGACGCTTATGTTGCCAAATTCTGTCGCTGCCTTTCTGGGACCATTGGAGAAGGAGAAGGAAAAGCGAGGATAGAGCTACGTGGTGGATCCGCTCACACGGAGAATGATGGGCATTAAAATACGTTTCAGCCACGTTCGCCTCCTCATCAGGCGAACTGGTTGGGCCGAGTGAGTGTCGCAAGCACTTGCTCAGCCCTCTTCTTAGTTTCTGATCATGTCACCGTGCTGGCACGGTGTCAACTGATTTCTTGTAATAAGTTTCTCACCGTGCAGGCAGGGTGTATTATTTGCAGCATGGACGAGGAACTCATTAAGAAGGTCCGTTCCGAGCTAGCCAGACAAGGTGGTCTAGCACGTGCGAAAGCACTCACACCAAAACAACGTCGCGAAAGCGCGATTAAAGCCTCCAAAGCCGCAGCAAAGGCCAGAATAAAGAGGGCGAAGGCAAGGAAGGAAGGCGGATTTGCCGCCGATCCTAAACAAACATGACCGCTTGATTCGTCGCCAACCACAATTCACTCTTCATCCGTCTGCCGGGACCCGGGTCGAAGCGCTTGGCGCTTGCGCTGAACAAGACTAGTCGTTCGGGGAGACCGGCCTTCCTACGGGCCTGGCAAAACCAGTGCCCGATTAAGGTCAGATGCCCAGAGACGGCGTGTTTGGACGGAAACCACCCACGCCGCCGACCGAGAGCTACAGCGTTGTTCCAGAAGCTCAAAGACTCGCTTGCTCATCGGGACGAGCCTTCTTCCTTCCGCCGTCTTGCTGTCGGGGACGAAGATCAGACGGTTTTCCCAATCCAGGTTTTCAATGCGCGTTCGGTAGAGTTCTCTTTCGTTTCTCATTCCTGTATCGCGCATCAAAATGACGATGTCGCGAAAGAGTTCCCGGCTGCGCTTCCGCCACGTGCACTCGGAAGCTGCTGCCAACAACTTCTTTTCCGCTTCATCATCAAGCCGGAGGCACCGTCCCGGCTCCTTCATCAGTTTGATCTTTGGAGCGTATTGAATCAGTTTCCATTCGTCTGCCTTGTGGAGCATCCTTCTCAAGGTTCGTAACGCGCAGTTAGCGTTCGAGGGCGAACCTGAGAACTTAAGCCTCTCGACCGTGTCTCCTGTAATCTGATCCAGTCGCATATCGGTGATGGTTGTCGCCTTCAGGAGGCGCCAACCGTCGCGGTAGTAAGTTTTGGTTTTGTCCTCCAGCCTGACATCGTCCAGCCACTCCAAGAATCGCCGGGAAATCTCGGCTAGCAGAACAGCCTTACTGGGTAAGGGGTCAAGCCCGTCCACTGCCCGGGCCAGTTTCAAGCTGGCTACCTTCGCAGCTTTCGTTGACTTGGTTTCTTGGGTTGATCCACGAAAGCGTTGGCCCCGTACCGAGAAGTCATACTCGGCACTAACTTCCCGCATGGAAAAGGTGCATTACCAACAATGTTATTCCCGCCATTAGGGCCGAGGCTGGAATCGTAATGATCCAAGCCCACACGATTCGGCCGGCAACTCCCCATCGAACAGCAGATAAACGGTGCACCGCTCCCACGCCCACGATTGCCCCCGTGATCGTGTGAGTTGTACTTACCGGTATTCCGGCGAGAGCGGTCCCGAACAGGGTTATGGCCCCTGCGCTTTCGGCGCAGAAACCTCCCACCGGTTTCAACTTCGTGATCTTCTGGCCCATGGTGTGCACAATGCGCCAGCCGCCAAAGTATGTTCCCAAAGCGATCGCGGCGTGTGCCGACAAGATAATGGGCCAATGGAGCTTTCCCCAGTTCCCCTGCACGTCAGCTTTTGTCATCAAGCCTCCGGTGTAGAGTGCACCCGCGATAATGCCCATCGTCTTCTGTGCGTCGTTACCTCCGTGGCCTAGACTGTAGGCTGCAGCCGAAAGCAGTTGCAGCTTGCGAAACCACCTATCCACTTGCTGCGGAGGCTTGTGCCGAAAGCCCCAATAAACGGCTGTCATAAGCAGCAGTCCCAAGACCATGCCCATGACTGGCGCGACCACGATGAACATGAGCGTCTTGTACCAGCCTTGGGGGATGATGACCGAAAATGCCGAGCCAAAGCCGGTATGAACCGCGGCGTGCACCATGGCTGCCCCCGCATAACCTCCAATCAGAGCATGAGACGACGAGGTCGGCAATCCCCACCACCAGGTGAGTACGTCCCACACTATCGCTCCGAACAGACCCGCCAATACCACGTACTGGTTGACGTCTTCCAGACGGATCATGCCCTTACCAATGGTTTTGGCTACAGCGGTGCCCAGGAAGAAGGCCGCCAGGAAATTGAAAGCAGCGGCCCATAGTACCGCAAGTTTGGGTGAGAGCACGCGTGTCGAAACCACAGTCGCGATGCTGTTGGCAGAGTCGTGAAACCCGTTTAAGAAATCAAAGATGAGTGCTACCAAAACAGTAATAACGACTAGCACGAAGTCTGGCTTCACTGGAAAGTCGGCCTCCAGGATTTTCGCTAGTGCCGCTATGCGCTCTTTAGCACGATCGCCTCGAGCACATTGGCTGCGTCCTCTGCCTTATCGGTCGCGGTTTCGAGGACTTCGTACAGTTCCTTGATCTTGATCAATTGAATCGGATCTTTCTCACGCTCGAATAAGTCAGCAATAGCCTTGCGGCTTATGTGATCAGCAACATCTTCCAATCGGTTGACCTCATCACAGTGCTCTAGGACGTGGCCGTTCTTTTCCAGCAATGAAACTCCTAGCGCCAATTCCTCTGTCTGCAACACGATCAGCCCCGCAAGTTCGGCAGAGACAGCTGGAGGCTGAGTGATCTTGTACATGACCAGGCGCACCGTGGCAGCATTCATGAAATCGAGTACATCATCGAGCGAGGAAGCGAGTCGGTGAATATCCTCGCGGTCGAAAGGCGTGATGAAGGTCTGGTTCAGTTTAGTGATGATCGCATGGGTTGCCTTATCGCCCTTATGCTCGATTGCTTGCATCTGCTCGGCTCGCAGGCTCAGATCCTGCGGATTCTCTAGGGTGCTGCGGAGTAGCTTGGCCCCGTCGGTCAGATTGCTTGAAAGGTCTGCGAAGAGCTCGAAAAACTTAATCTCGCGTGGAATCAGTCGAATCATGGCAATTCTCTTTGGGGTTCTCTGTCAGATTCAAGACGAAAGGAACGAAGTATCTCATGCGCACGCGACCAGCGTAAACCGCTTGGTATTTTTGAGGTCGACGTATTTGGAAGCAAGACGCAACTCAGAAATCAGGCGGACAAGTGCTGCACTGGCAAACCAGTTCAGCGGTCCTGCTTATGAGTGGGGTGATGTTCGAGAGACTCTATCCGTTCTCGGAGTATTTGGTTAAGCCTTCTGGCAGCATCGCGCAACCTGTCAGGGTCGCGCTCGTTTATCACGGCCTCGTAGAGTCTCCGTCCCTCAGCTTCATCCATAGCGTCCCAAGTTTACAGGGAAGCATTTAATTTGGGAAAGCCCACCGCGTCGCCTGCTTGTGCTTCTACTTCTGGGCTGTGTGAGCGCCATAACTCACGCATCTGGAGCGACCTCCGCCTTCGAGAGGACTCATTTTCGCACCAGCAACTCGGAGAATTGGAAAATGCGGTCGACCGCGACCGCGGCAATTCCCATCCCGACTACAGTAGTCATCTCGATGGTCAATCTCTTCACGACGGCTTTGTTCTTGGTTGTTCGCCATACAATTGGCAGGTTGACAGCAGCGCTGGCCAAGGACGCAAGGACGGTTGCACTTCCAGCGAGCGAGGCGCTTATTTTACCGTGCATTGCCATTGTGGCTGCCGCAGCGGTGGTGCTCGCACTGCTTACAAGACCACCGAAGACGCGGTGGCAAGCATCCCATAGCTACCAATGGATTTTGTGAGCAGAGTCCCGATGATTTGTATAAAAATGAATAGCATTCCAAACCGTACAACTTTTGGGAGTGAGATTGGAGACGTGAGTATCAAGGGGCCGGGACGTCTATCCTCAATCGCGTGATCGCGCCATACCCACAAGCCGGCAACGAGTGTCATAGCCAGAAGTGGCTTCAAGGTGGCACTCAGGGATCGGGGAGAGAAAAGAGCAGCGAGAATCAGATTCCTGGCGAACATCGCAATCGTCGTCAATAAGCACAGCGTCGTCGTTCTAGCGACCATCCCGGTCTCTTGCAGCCTAGCACCCAATTCAGCGATTGTTGGTGCTGCGTAATTCACAAATCCAATTCCAGCAATTGCGATGACACTGATCCATGCATCACTGGGATTGAACAATTGCCAGGGATCGAAGTACCGGTTGGGCAGCACTGGATAAATAACGAAACCGATCAGGCCGAGCAAGACCTCGCTTCGAATTTCCGATGGTTGCAAACCACCGGCGAAGCAGCTCAGCTCAGTCTTCCATGCAAGAAGCATGGTCATGACGATCGCTCCCGCCACAGGAGTGAAGATATGACCAAGACCGACCAGTACACCAAGCAAGTAGTTCACGATCAAAGCTGCCGAGGTGGTGATCTCCAAGGATCGGTCGGCGAGAATGCTACGCGCGTTCATGGCTGCAACCAGCAAGAACACGCCGACCAACGATGTGATCGCGACGCTTTGTCCGACAAGGGAAGCGAGCATCCCGAGCAGCGCACCAATGGCGAACGTTCTAATTCCCACGTCTTTGTTGGACCATTCGCGCTCCATCCCGGCCAACATTCCGATACCGATCGCGACAGCCATCTTCAAGGCAACGGGAGTGGCCGGGAAATGTACGGATTCCGTTTGCATTTTTCTTGATGTCCTTGCAACTCATTGAATGGTAATAGAGAGGGTAACTGTGTCGTATGATAGTTGCGTACTGGCTACCGGGTGTGCAAAGCAGAGATGCAACTGAGGGATGCTTGGTGCAGACCGCAATTGGTTTGCGTGAAGGAAGCCAGGACATTGAACGGCCCCGTCCTCAATCCCCGTCACACGATCGGGGTACACGGCGCTCACTTTCATCGAGATCGTCTCCGAATGAGCACGCGGGCGCACGTGAGCGTAGTCCGGGCACGCCCTTCAGCTTGCCGCGTTCCGCCGCTGCTGCAACGTTATGCGCAATGATGAGGGCTTAGCCATCATCTCGGAGCACTGTCACGACAGCGTCCAGAGTCGACTGAACTGTCGGACAGCAAGACCAGCTCGTTTTACTGGCTCTTATGGGGAGCCCTGTGTGCGGAGTGTGTGCTTGGTTCCAGAGAAACAAAGGCTAATTCACAAGGTCAATCGGGCCGGAACGGGCTGGTGCTAAGATAACCTGCAAGCGAGGAAACAAATTATGAGTGGCCGTGGCGGCGATCTCGTGCATTTCGACCAACGTATCATTCGTGATCCTAATATCTGCGGAGGAGAACCGGTCTTCAAGGGAACGAGGGTTACGCTGCGCACGGTACTTGCTAGTCTCGCGACCGGCGATACACCCGAGGCGATCTTGGCTGACTTCCCTAGCCTTACCCCTCAGGATGTCCAAGCTGCAATTGCATTCGCGGCTGCATCGGCTGAAGAGGATTTGCCCGTACCAGCCGTTCCGCGAATTCAATGAGAGTGAAAGTTGATGAGAATCTGCCTCTACAGATCGCGGTTGAACTCCGTGCTCGCAGGCATGACGTCCAGACCGTCGGCGAAGAAGGACTCGCAGGCCGTGGGGACGTGGAAATCTGGCAGGCGGCCTAGCGCGAAGGCCGCATCCTAATCACCCAAGATCTGGATTTTTCGGACACCCGCAAGTTTCAGCCCGGCACTCACTACGGGATAGTGCTCCTACGTCTACAATCGCCCAGCCGACAGAATTTGATTGCTCGCGCGAACGAGCTCTTTAGGGCGGAAGACCTAACTGACTGGGCAGGCTGCTTTGTCGTCGCGACAGAACGAAAGATCCGCATACGTAGACCTGGCCCTACGCGCAACTGAGCAATGCGCGATATGCCCAAGGTCGTTGTTTTTTGCCAGCATGGTCATCCCTACGAGCTGGATTGTAAAGTCCAACTTCGCTGCAGGGGAATCGTTGTTGACGCTGGCGTTTTTGCTCATACCTAACGTCTTTTGGTGCGCGTCTGGTGCAGATTTTGCCGGACTTTGCCGGATTTTGCAGGGAGGAAAGCTGGATTTTCTTTGTTTTCAGAGTTCGCGAAATAACTCTGGATCAGCATATCGGGGTTCGAATCCCTGGGGGCAGCCAAAACACCAAACAGTTGATACTCTTCACGCCGTTTTTCTCCAACTTCGTAACATCGCGTAACAACTGATCGAGCGGTAGCCGCAGCTCCGCTTTACCAGCACCTTGCAAGAAATTTACAGCCAGCAAACATCATAGTTGCGGCAGCGCAAAGAGCTAAAGCGCCATTACGGCGATTATGCCTGTAACATTTCAGATCGCCCGGTGCGATCTCACGAATCGAGCCCTCCTGAATCTCGTACCTAGCTAAGCTAGCAAGGAAACGCAGAGCATTGACATTCTCAGCCGAGCTCGTTGCTTCTTGCTCGGCATAAGCTACAAAGGATGAATAACTTCTTCAAACTCGGTTTCGTATCGGCAAGGGTTCTGCTTTTGTTGGCTATGATGTTGCTGCCAGCACTCGGTTCTTGCTCGACTGCAACCGTTCTGCGCATAGCGATTCAGGGCAGCCAACAAGCTCCAGAGGTGGAAATCGCGTCTAGCGAGCCGATTACACCTCAGCTCAAAGTGCTCACCGGGCCCGACCGTTTGGTAATCGACTTTCCGGGAGCATTGCCCGGCGGCCAGCTAAGAAGCGTTGCTGTTAACCGCGGAGGGATCAAGCGTGTGCGGGTGGGTCTTTTCGAGGCCACACCTCCGGTCACGCGCGTGGTACTGGATCTCACCGCTCCAAGTAACTATCAGCTTTTCCCGTCCGGCAACACGGTGATTGTGAAGGTGGGTGAATCGCCGGCAGCTGCAAAGGCGGGGAATGCTCCGCGCGTCTCGGTGCCCAGTTCAGTACCTCTGCCTGCGCCGCGAGTCCAGGGGAGTTCTCAGGACTATGCTGCTTCTGCGGACCTAGTCAAACAGGCGTTACGGCATTTGGGCGCGTATTCAGGGGGCTACCTTCCCACGTTGGAGGGTTTCGCGGGCCCGGACATCGAGCAGTTGGAGCGGTATGAGCGTGCTTACTATCGATATCGAGTGGAAGTGAAAGCACTCGATGCGGCTCACACCAGTGTAAATGTCGCGGCAAACCTCAGCGCCTGGTTCAATGATACCGACCGGTCGCGTTCAGGTTATCGCTCTCTGCCGTCCAATGGTCGTCTGGAAGGGGATCTGTTAGACCGGCTCCAGGATGCACTGCAAGTCAAAGTGTCCACACCGCCACCCGGTTCAGCCACGAAACCTAGTGCGCCTCCGTCGTCCCCGCCACTCCCTCCACCTCTTTCCGGACCTGCTCCGGCTGACCTCGTGTCGAAAAGAGCGAAGGCGCGTGCGGCTGCTGCACTTGAAAGGGAAAAGAAGGACGGCGAGAATCCGGAGCTGGGGTATTGGGTTATCCGCCAGGAGGTCCTCCCATTTACCGGGGATTGGTCGGAGTTGAAAGGAAAGAGCGTCCTCGTCGTCTTAGCCAAGCCACGCGGTGTGTTGCCCGATATCGTCCCGGATGAGCGGAAAGTCTTGTTTCTCAAGAGAGTTTTCGCCGACAGTTATCAGACCGCAATCCACTCACCAAATTCATTTCAAGGTGTGGTGGTGATCTTTGCAGGAGCCCGAGGCGCCAGCGGGGCTGCAACTTTAACCGACATCCGGCAGTGGATGGGAGGCGGCCTGCCCGACGATGCTTTCATCAAACGATGCTCTCTTGACCCGCCCGCGGAGTTTCCCCGGCCCGTGCGTATGAGTGACGGCAGGGCACCAGGGCGCGACTGACGCCATGGAATCCAACAATCTGTTCGATCGATCGCTTGCGTCAGGCCGGCAATCGTCCCGGTTCAGTCGACCCGGCAACTTGAGCAGATCCGCTCGTCGCCGAGTGGCCCACGGGGCTAAGCGAAATGACTCCAGTGTGACTTGTCAATCGTTGTAACTAACTTGGGCTGCAATCGCGAAACTTTACAGCCACCTTGCAATAAATTTACAGCCAGCAAACATCATGGTTGCAGAACAGCAAAGAACTTAAACGGCATTACGGCGAATATAAACGTAACCGCAGGATCTTACGAATCAAGGCCCTCCTGACTCGCGTGCCCCAGCGCGGGGACCGACACCCTCAGGTATCTATATATGAAGAGCCTAGCAGTAGTTTTCATACTGACAACATTGTTGCTGAGTCAGGCAGTCGGCGCCAAAGATATTCCCGTGACAGTTGTGGCCGGCCAAAGCTGGCTCAACCACCTGCATAGGACGTTGGATGAAACCAGCATGGGCAAGACCGACCGATTAGGGCCGGCCGTGCCTGGCACTGGAGAGGCCCTCTCCGGCTGGCAACGGCGCCTATCGGCCGACGTCCCGCAAAAGGTAACTCTCCAGGGTTCGGACCTGTACCGCCTGAACTGCCGCGCATGTCACGGCGAATGGGGCCTGGGCACGCCTCCGGAAATCAACTCGGTCATCAATCCAACCCGCGCGACTTCCGTCGCCGTCACTATGGAGCGAATGAAAAAGCTGGGGATGACGATCAGCCTGGCGAACGCAGCGGAGCTAGCCAACCAGTCCAGGAGCGCGTTGCTGCAACGAATGCACAATGGGGGCGCGGACATGCCCCCGTTTCCCCACCTAAACGCGGCAGAGGCCCGAGCCATCGTCGCCTACCTGAACCAGCTGGCAAGCGTCCCCGGCGCACAACGAGAACAAGCAGCGGTAGAGGAATCGCCTGTCCGCGTAGGCGAGCACATCGTGAAATCTACCTGTCACATTTGTCACAATGCGGCGGGGGCGAACCCCAACCCCGATCAGCTTTCGAATGGGGCGATTCCGCCGCTTAGCACCCTCACAGCGCGCACCACCCTACAAGAGTTCGTCCGAAAGGTGAGGAGCGGTGCGCCTATCACGATGGGAACGCCGCCACTGCCTGGGAGAGGCAGGATGCCAGTGTTTTATTACTTGAGTGAGAATGAAGCGGCAGATGTATACCTGTATCTCACCCTGTACCCTCCATACGCAGGGGCAGTACTTGATCCAGGAATGCCGCCCCCTCCACTTGATCAAGCAACAGGCAATGAGACGCCTTTTGTGCTGGACATCGAGCCGACGAAAGTTCTCCCTCCAGGCAAAGGTACAGAGATAAGAATCGTCGCTCTGCCGTTCGTTGTGGAATTATTCGTGACTCTGCTGCTGACAGGAGGTCTTGTTTTCACACTGCTTGAGTTTAGAAGGCTGACGGCAAAGAGCGAAGGCCCCACGGTTTTGGTGATCGGCAGCGGCAATCTCGCACTCGACGTGACCCACTCCGCGTCCGGCGAGGGCCATGATCAGCGCGCGCCCCGACTGAATAAGTTGGCGCTTTCCGATACTGTCGCCGCCGTAGTGTCGACCGATGATCAGGTTACGAGTCACTCGCAATTTCCCGACACCGACTACTGCTCCTACGAGAGTACCTGGTTGGCGCGGCAACTGGAGAGCGAAGATAGGGTGGCCTAGATGCTCAGGCACAAGGGACTGCCCATGCGCCCCGCCTTCAGCTAGATTTTCTTGTCAAGCGCAGCGAGAAATCTGCTTTTATTCGATTCGCGTGGAAACAGCAGATTCCTCACTGGCTGAAGCCGCTGCGGAGTGACGAGTACGGGGGTGAATTGGCGTCGTGTGGTGCTGCTCGACGAACGCCGGGCTTACGGGCAGTCCCGACCCGGAGTAGCAAAGGTCAGCAGTGAAGCTGCTTCGAGTCTGATCAAAAGCTGCAGGCCGGATAGCTTTCGTCCAACACCTTACAAACTTTACCCGATTGAACGTGAGTAGCTTTCCTTCCAGAGTGCCTGCTTCAGGGCTGATGTTGGAGTCGGCAATAACTAAGCCATGAAGGTCTACCCGGGGTGTATTTTACCGTTCTTTAAGGTCCCGGAACCCAGCTCTGACGTCCTCAGCGCTCGGTATAAACCGCAGTTGGAGGTCCTCCCCAATGAACAGATCGGTTCTGATCGTGGACGACAACGCCATTTTCCGTCGGGCAGTCCGCCACGTATTCATGTCTCAAGAAGACTTTGCTGTATGCGGGGAGGCAGAGAACGGACGAGATGCGATTGAAAAGGCTCAGGCGTTGCATCCTGACTTGATCGTGATGGACCTGGCAATGCCGGTGATGGGTGGCATCGATGCCGCACGCGTTCTGAGTAGGCTGATGCCCAAAGTTCCGCTGGTCGCATTGAGTGGGTACAGCGATCTGTTCTCCGAGAAGGATGCTCGTTCGGCTGGTATTTCCGCACTCGTCTCAAAGTCTGAGCACATTTCCGTGTTGCTGGGCAAAGCCCGAGCTTTGCTCTATCACGCTGCGGCGTGATTCTCACCCCCTTCTCAGTCAAGGGAAGCCGGGGCTATGCAAACGTGAGCTACATGGGCGGAGTCAACCGTGGTTTCTTCTGTTTGTGTGGGGACGGGCGTCTCGCCCTTCCGGGCGGAGCGAAGCTCCGCAGCGGCTTAACTCAGCTAAACTTTCTTGTCATTCCGTCTCTAACGCGCAGCGAGGAATCTGCTTTTATTCTATTCGCTTGGAAACAGCAGATTCCTCACGGGCTGAAGCCGGCTTGACAAGCATTAAGTGAAATGTCTCTGGGAGATTCTCGCCAGGCGGAGCCTAGACCCGCGCCATACCTACAAAGCAGGAAGGGTTACACAAAGCCGCCCGAAAAAGAACCCCGGGTTTCGCGAACACAGCCCAGGGCTTGGGCGCCGGGTCAGATGGAAAATTGTGGAACCAGTTCCTCTCCCGCCCCGGTAAACGGAAGCGAAGATCGGTAGAGTCGAGGCGGCGCCGGTGTCGCGAAAGCGCTGACAAGTGCCTCGGCGCTACGCGTCAGGTCAAACCCCTACAGTACAAACCGGATGGTACGGCATAACCCTGTCGCTTAGCGTGCTTGGGTTACTGAGTCACTGCATTTGACGTCCCGCCTTGACTTACTATCGGGCCGGATTGTTCCGCAAGAAACTCGGCCTGTTACGGGTTTCCCAAACACCTGAAACTACTTAAACCGCAACGCACCTGAAAACTACTGAATTACAGAGAGGACAAGATGCAAATGAAGACGAAAAACGTCTCGGTGATCGCCATCTGTCTGGTTGCGACCCTGGCTCTAGGCCCTGTCGCCAGCTTTGCGCAGCAGGCTACGACCACGTTTAGCGGTCGCGCCGTGGTGCTGCGGGCGAGTGCGGTGGGGATTTCCCTGGCGCTAGCCGACACAGGAGCGCTGCCGTCAAGTGGCGGGAGCCTGAAAACCTCTGTGGCGAGTGTCAGCGTCCTGGGTCTGGTCTCGGCTGACCTGCTGAGCAGTGCTACGTCCGGTGGCGGCAGCAGCAGTCAGTCGCAATCATCACTCACCAGCCTGAACCTGTTGGGTGGTCTGGTCACGGCCGAAGCGGTGAAGTCGAACTCCAGCGCCACCTGCAGCAATGGACAGGCCTCGACCAGCGGGAACTCCCAGCTGGTTGGGCTCGTCGTCGCGGGTCAACCGGTCCTTACCGCCAACCCGAACCTCGCCATCTCGGCGCCCGGCGGCATCAGTGTTATTGTCAACGAGCAGACGAGCTCCTCGGGGGGAAATACCGGATCGACGACCGTCAACGCGCTGCATGTCAAGGGACCGAGCGTCGATATCGTCGTCGCGTCTGCCCATTCCGATATCACATGTTCGTGACGACGTTCGTCTAGAGATGTTCGGTGCGGCGTGCCCCATGTCTCGCGCTTCTTACCAGACACGGAGTCGATGGGGTTTCTTGTGTTTATGTGGGGGCTTGTGTTTGTGTGGGGACGGGCGTCTCGCCCGTCCGGGCGGAGCGAAGCTCCGCAGCCGCTGCCACCCCACCGCGGCAAATTTCTGTGCGGGACAGTTGCGCACGGCCGCCGAAAAATAACCCCGGCGGAGTGTCGCGAACATAGCCCAGCCCTTCAGGGCTGGGTCGTATGGAAAATTGCGGAACCAGTCCCGTAGGAGTCTGTGTCATAGCTCACTGGTTGGGCAAAGCGGAGCAGGATGGCCTCACCGAAGCCGCGAAGCGGCGCAAGAATAAAACCCACGACGCAAGTCGTGGGTTGAGGTGGCAAGCGGATTAGCCCTGGACGGGGCGAAAGAACAGCTCCGACATAAACTCCGTAGGGACGACGGAGGTTCCCAACGCACTTTGACCGAATGCGAACACCTTTCTTAACTGAGGAACGTGGCGATCGAACTCTTTGGCTTCCCCTTTGCGAAAAACCGCTCAAATGGGTCCACCCGCTCTTTTGGCCTATCTTGTGTAACCACGGTGTAACCTTTTTGGGGTTCAGGTTCCATCTGAGGCCGCAAATTGGGCTTTTGCGGCGTTGGTCGCTGTCGATTGAGGGAAAAAACTTTCTAATAATTCCAAGTTCTTCGTGATGAGCCCTGTAAACCCGTTTTCCACTCGCGCTTGGGTAAAAAAGCAGACTCCCTGATTGAGTCAGATTCTTGAAGGTCTCTTCCTCCCCCTTCTGCGATCCAGACACAATCATGAGATCTTGTTTTCCCGTCAGCCCTGTCAATCTATTCTGCAACATGTCCAAAAACTCGGCTTCAGTAGCCCTCCACCCGATCGCGTGGGGAGCTAAGGAGTTCAACTTCTCATCTTGGTTTCTTCTGCATGGTCCAACGTCTAACTTGATGTCAATATCTCCAAAACTTCTAAACGCGCTAACTTCCTGACCCGCTTCTAAATATTCTCCCGTGACCCCTGTCCCATTTTCCCTGTTCCAGAGTTCATACTGGAGACAGGAGACGTGTACCTGCGCGTCACCTCTGAGTTTTGATCTTTGACATAGCGGTCAGTGGCTAGTCGCTGGGAGCTAGCTTAGGGCTTTTTCCGCTAAATCTTTCAAAACTTCAGATTTGCGAGGAATTTCTTCTAAATCTTTGATTTCAGATGATAACGACTGCGAGGGCCTGATCCGTGAGAATCCCGCAATGTATGTGGCGCGGACACTCTTGTCGCGCTTTAACACCGGCTCCTGCGTCAGAGCCGAGAGCCGAGCGCCAAAAGCCCAGAGCCTGGAGTGACCAGAGGCGAGGGGTATGCCATGATATAACTCTCCTAACATGCCCACCGGTCAGCAAGGGTCGATTCGCCTGTTCCGCTTCGCCGGAATTGATTTGTTCCTGCATTGGTCCTGGTTTCTGGTGGCCGCCTTTGAAATCAGCGGCCGATCGCGACAATATTCCTCCGTCACCTGGAACGTGCTCGAGTATCTGGCGCTGTTTCTTATCGTGATGCTCCACGAGTTTGGCCACGCGCTGGCCTGTCGCCAGGTAGGAGGAAGGGCGAACCAGATCGTGCTCTGGCCTCTCGGCGGGGTGGCCTATGTGGACCCGCCGTCACGTCCCGGCGCCACGCTGTGGGCCATCGCGGCAGGGCCGCTGGTCAACGTCGTGCTTTTTCCGATCCTAACGCTTCTCGGGCTGTGGAGCCGATCTTCAGGCATGGCACTGGCGATGCCCAATGCCCACGCGCTCCTGCGTGCGGTATGGTTCATCAACCTGGGCCTGCTGATTTTCAACATGCTGCCCATCTATCCCTTGGATGGCGGCCAGATTCTTCGCTCTCTGCTGTGGTTTGTCGTGGGACGCGCCCGCAGCCTGATGGCGGCAACCATCGTCGGCTTTATCGGCGTCGCCGGGCTGATTGGGCTCGCCTTATGGATGCACTCGGTTTGGTTTGGCATTCTCTCGGTTTTTATTCTGATGAATTGCTGGCGAGGCCTGCGGGAAGCGCAGCTGTTATCGCGCTTGGCCAAGCTGCCGCGTCACGAGGGCTTTGCCTGTCCCTCGTGCAAGACCGCGCCACCGGTGGGAGAGTTCTGGGTATGTTCCCAATGCAGGAAGGCGTTCGACACTTTCCAGACGCGAGCCGTCTGCCCATACTGCGCGGCCCAGTTTGCCGTGACCAAGTGTCTGGACTGCGGCAGCCCGAATCCTATGAGCAGTTGGCTGGTTCCCGCCTTGGCAACGCCCAAGCTCTAGCCGCTCACCAAGTGTAGAATCGCGGAACATGACCGCACTGCAAGTTTCCCCCGATGATTTCCGCCGGATAGCGAAGCAAGTAACCGATCTAGCTGCGGAGTATCTGGAGAACATTGACTCGCATCCCATTTCTCCCAAGACCGGCGGAGCGGAAACAGAGAGGCTCTTTCACTCCGCCCTGCCGGAGCAGGGAGCTGGCGACGAAGCCTTAAAAGATCTGCAGACCGTGATTCAGCATTCCCGCGTGCAGAATGGCCGTTTCTTTGGATACGTGCTGGGTTCAGGGGAACCGCTGGGCGCGATTGCCGACCTGCTGGCTAGCACCCTGAATCAGAATGTCACCGCCTGGCGCTCCGGTCCGGCGGCAGTAACCCTGGAGCGAACGGTAGTTGGCTGGCTCGCCGAGGCCATCGGTTGCCACGGTTTCACGGGCAGCCTGACCGGTGGGGGGTCGTCGGCAAACCTGATGGGCCTGGCCATGGCCCGCGAAGCCAAAGCTCCCGCGAACGAAAAAGGCGTGAACAGCCACGGCGCGGTGTACGCGTCGGAAGAAGTCCACATGTCGATTCCCAAGAGTGTGGCGCTGCTGGGAATCGGCCGCGAGAATTTGCGCCTGATTCGAACCGACGAGTCCTTTCACATGGCGCCGGACGAGCTCGAGCGCGCGATTCGTCGTGACAAGGAAGCCGGCAAAGTGCCGCTCGCAATAGTGGCGACGGCGGGAACCGTGAATACGGGCGCCATCGATTCTCTGGCTGCAATCTCGGCGATCGCGAAAAATCACGACGCGTGGCTGCATGTTGACGGTGCTTATGGAGCGCTCGCCGCAATGGCATCGCGAAACAAGTTTGTCGGACTAGAGCAAGCCAATTCCATCTCGCTAGATCCGCATAAATGGCTCTACCAGCCGCTGGACTGCGGCTGTTTGCTATATCGCGACGCGCAAGCGGCGCGCAAGGCTTTCTCTCACACAGGAGAATATGCACGTGCCCTGAGCAACGATCCCATCGAAGGCTTCGCCTTCTTCGAAGAGTCGCTGGAACTTTCCCGCAGATTCCGTGCGCTGAAGTTGTGGCTTTCACTGCGCTACCACGGAGTCGGAGCGTTCCGGGAAGCGATCAAGAAAGATCTGGGGCACGCGCGGCGTTTGGCGGAGGCGATTGTCGAGGAACCCATGCTGCAACTGGCTACGCCGGTCGAACTCAGCACCGTGTGTTTTCGCTATCTGGGTCCGGGAGGACACTCGGAAGCGGACCTCAACCGCTTTAATCCCGCCGTTCTGAAGCGGGTCACGGAACGTGGCCGAGTCTATCTTTCGAATGCGTCGCTGCGCGCGAAATTCTGCCTGCGTGCCTGCATCGTCAACCATCGGACCACGGACGCAGATATCGATGGCGTAGTCCCGGAGGTCCTGGAATCCGCCCGCGAGGTTTTGTCCTAGACGGCCTAGCCGGTTCTCATGGTACAAAGTGACCGCATGTCAAACACTCGGGAAAACGAGTTTTCCGTTGTCGCGCACGCGCCCTGCCGCGCCGACCTGGCCGGAGGCACGCTCGATCTCTGGCCCCTGTATCTCTTCCATCCCGGCGCGATAACCGTGAATTTCGCCTTGGAGATCCTTACCACCTGCCGCATCAAGGCTCTCCGGGGCAAGCGCATTCACCTGCGCTCTGTCGACACCAAGCGGGAAGAGGAGTTTCGCAGCCTCGACGACCTCAATAACGCCCGGAAACTCCGGCATCCGGTAGCCGCTCGCCTGGTGCAGTTCTTCCTGCCGCAGCAAGGACTACTGATCGAAACCGATTCGCAGTCTCCTGCCGGCGCGGGCATCTCCGGCTCCTCGGCCCTGATGATCGCTACCACCGCTGCTCTGGCCCGCTTCGCCGGCCGCATGCTTACCTGGGAGCAGATGCGGATGATCGCCCAGAACGTCGAAGCGCAGATCATCGACGTGCCCACCGGGTGTCAGGATTACTATCCCGCTCTCTATGGCGGAGTTAGTGCTATCCACCTCGACATCGATGGGATTCACCGCGAAGCTATCCCCATCGCGCCAGAAGAGATTGAGACCCGGTTCGTGCTGGCCTACACGGGAGCTCCGCGCAAATCCGGCATCAACAACTGGGAAGTGTTCAAGTCCCACATCGACGGCGACCGCCACGTCTTCCGCAACTTCGAGCAGATTTCCCTGATTGCCCGTGCCATGCACCGCGCCCTGATTCACCGCGACTGGAACGAAGTGGCGCGCCTTCTGCGGGAAGAGTGGAAGCACCGCAGAGCCAATGCTCCCGGAATCACCACCCCATTGATCGACAAGCTGATTGCCGTCGCCGGCCGGCACGGCGCCCGCGCGGCCAAGGTCTGTGGAGCCGGCGGCGGAGGATGCGTGATCTTCATGGTCGAGCAGGAGGCGCGAGTACGAGTGGCGCAAGTCATTGGACAAAACGGCGCGCAGGTGCTTCCCATGCGACTCGCACGCGAAGGGGTAAGAGTGGAAGTCTAGGAGGCTTGGTCAGTGGGCTCTTGAAAGAAGATCTTCACCGCCGAGTTCGGACAGAAGCGCGCTACCGTTTCTGCTCTGTCCATCCTCCCAGAGCTATAATGAATCTAAGCTTAGGCCCCGGGGGGTCCATGCCAGGCCGCGTGTTTGCAATTTCGGTTCTCGTGCTTCTTGCAGCGGCCTTGGCGAGTGCCGACGATAAGCAGGCGCCTGCCAACTCTTCGCGGCTGGAAAAAGCTCCTCCCATCTCTAAACAGACCCGGATGGACCTGATCCGCGCCTTCAACGCGGAACTGGTATATATCCGCTCTCCGTTTCCCATGGGAAAAACTGGCCTGAGGCTCGAAAACGGCGTAATCACTCCCGATCGCGAACAGCTGCAGATGCTGATGGCCACCTACGGCCCGGCCGCCAAACCCGGTGACATGGCCATGATTTCCGACATAGTCATCCGAGATCGCCTGATCCATTTCGAGATTAACGGTGGCCCGGTGAAAAAGAAGAAGTGGTATCAGCGGATAGAAGTTGGTGGCATGGGAGGCACGGTCCCGGTCGCGCCCAGCGATTCCCGGGCTAACCCGCGGGGCTCGTTTGTGGACTTGGTCTTCGACCGTTCCGTCCCGGAGATGACGCCCCAGCAGCTGAAGGATCTGCTCCGTCCGGTCTTTGACTTTAATTCCAAATCAGCCGTTGAAGCCTACCTGGAGACGGTTCCGCCCAAGGTGAAGGAAGCCATCAAGAACCACAACGTGCTCGTGGGTATGAATCGCGAGATGGTGATCTACTCCAAAGGGCGGCCTCCCAAGAAGGATCGCGAGAAAGATGGCGACACCGAATACGAAGAATGGATCTACGGCGAGCCGCCCTCAGACGTGGATTTCGTCCGCTTCGTGGGTGACGAGGTCGTGCGGGTCGAAACCATGAAAGTAGGCGGTCAGAAGGTCGTGCGCACGGAGAAGGAAGTAGATATCAACCCGCCTGCTACGGCTGCGAAGCAAGGTGAACAGCCCAGGCCGGCGAATGCTCCAACCTTGCGGCGTCCGGGGGAAGAACTGCCCAGCTCGGCTAGTCCCAAAGCCGCGCCTGCTGGCTCGCCCCAACCCATGCCTCCGCCCCAAACCCCAAGCCCGAACCCAGGGTCGAGCCCCACTCCTGATTAGCCTCTCTTCAGGAACACAGCGGCCAACGGCGGCAGGGTTAGAGTCAAAGAGTACGGCCGTCCATGCGCTGACGCTGCTTCCGCCGTTACGCCGCCGAAGTTCCCCATGCCGCTGCCGCCATATTCTTTGGCATCGCTATTGACCAGCTCCCGCCAGTATCCTCCCGAGGGAACGCCCACCTTGTACCCCAATCGGGGCACGGGAGTGAAATTGCACACGACCAGAATCACATCTCCCGGAGCGCTGCCTTTTCTCAAGAACGACAGCACGCTGGCCGCCCCATCATTGCAATCCACCCATTCAAATCCCGCGGGGTCGTTATCCAGTTCGTGCAAAGCCCGATCGCTGCGATACAGCCGGTTGAGCGCCTCTACCCAGGTTTGTGCACCACGGTGATTGGGCCAGTTGAGCAGGTTCCAATCCAAGCTGGTGTCGTGGGCCCACTCCTGCCATTGCCCGAATTCGCCGCCCATGAAGAGCAGCTTTTTACCGGGTTGGGCGTACATGTAACCGAACAGCAGGCGAAGGTTAGCAAACTTTTGCCAATCGTCTCCGGGCATCTTGCCCACCAGCGAACCCTTGCCATGCACGACCTCGTCATGAGAAAGGGGCAGCACGAAGTTTTCCGTGAATCCGTAGAGCATGCGGAAGGTTAACTGGTTTTGGTGATACATGCGGTGGATCGGGTCATGGGAGAAATACTGCAGCGTATCGTGCATCCATCCCATGTCCCACTTCAAACCGAAGCCAAGCCCGCCCAGGTAAGTCGGCTTAGAAACCATAGGCCAAGCGGTAGACTCTTCCGCCACCGTCTGAATATCCGGATGCTCTTTGTACGCCTCTTCGTTGAAGCGACGCAGAAAATCGATGGCGTCCAGGTTTTCGCGCCCTCCGTACTTATTCGGAATCCACTCCCCGTGGTGCCGCGAGTAGTCGAGATACAACATGGAAGCCACGGCATCCACGCGCAGCCCATCGGCGTGATACTTATCCAGCCAGAACATGGCACTGCTCATCAGGAAGCTGCGTACCTCGTTGCGCCCGTAGTTGAAGATATGTGTCTTCCAGTCGGGATGGAACCCCTGCCGAGTGTCGGAGTGTTCGAACAGGTGCGTGCCATCGAAGTACGCGAGGCCATGCGCGTCAGAAGGGAAGTGCGACGGCACCCAGTCCAGCAACACTCCAATACCGTGCTGGTGCAGATAATCCACCAGATACATGAAATCCTGCGGCGTTCCATAACGCGACGTGGGCGCGAAATATCCGCTGGTCTGATAACCCCACGAACCGTAAAACGGATGTTCCATGACCGGCAGAAATTCCACATGGGTGAAGCCCATCTTGTTCACATATTCCGCCAGCCGCGGAGCGGTATCGCGATAGCTTAGAGGCTGATTGTGCTCGGGGGCCCGCATCCAGGAACCCAGATGGACTTCATAAACCGCCTGCGGAGAATGCAGCGAGTTCCGCTCGCGGCGTTTGCCGAGCCACTCCTGATCGTGCCATTCATATCCGAGATCCCAAACCACAGATGCTGTGCGCGGTGGCTTCTCGTGAAGGAAGCCGAAAGGGTCCGCTTTGTCGACCCGGTACCCATGGTGATGAGAATAAATGTGGAACTTGTACAGTGCACCTTTTCCCAGCCCGGGGACAAAGCCCTCCCAGATCCCTGAGGTGGCTCGCCCATGCAAAGGATGCGAGCGATGATCCCAGCCATTGAAGTCTCCCATCACGAAGACTTCACGGGCGGCCGGAGCCCACACCGCAAAATAGGTGCCTTGCTCGCCGTTGGTGTTCACAAGGTGAGCGCCGAGTTTCTCGTACAAGCGGTAGTGACTCCCCTCATTGAAGAGGTAGAGGTCCTGGTCGGTTAGAAGGCTTACGTCGTGACGGGCAGGAGCGATAGTCTGCATGGTATCTGTGCTCTGGATCGTGCTCAAACCAACGTCTAGTGTACCGAACTTTGCAAAGTCGTAGCACCCGTGCCCCGCCGGCCGCCGCCGGTGGTGGGGAGAGTATCTTACCCTCGCCCGCGATGGTTTCAAGTCCAGACTCTCTTGCATGCTAGACTGACTCTTTCGCCTTCATCATTCTGCTCGAGCAAGAGGACCTGCTGCGAATGCCAGTCGTGCGTGTAGTCGTTTTTTGGCACCAGCATCAGCCGTTCTACAAAGATCTGGTCACGGGTGAATACCGCCTGCCCTGGGTTCGCCTGCACGCGCTCAAAGACTACTACGGTATGGTCAAGCTGCTGGATGAGTTCCCCAAAGTCCATCAGACTTTCAACCTGGTTCCCTCGCTCATCGCCCAAATCGAGGACTATGTTGCCGGCACAGCCCAAGACCCTTTCCTGCAACTTGCCGCCAAGCCGGCCAAGGACTTGACTCCTGATGAGCGCCGCTCCGCCCTGCAGTATTTATTTCAGGCCAATCCTGTACACATGATAGGCCGCTATCCGCGTTACCACGAATTGTGGGAACGATTCCGCGGTTCCGGCGACTCGCCCGATCGCGCTGAACGCTACTTCCAATCCAAGGACTTCACCGACCTGCAAGTGCTTTCGCAACTCGCGTGGTTCGACGAATTCTTCCTCGAGGAACGTGACATTGCAGCCTTGATCAAGAAAGGTCATAGCTACTCCCTCGACGATCAGAGTTTTGTAATCGCTCGGGAAAAGGAACTGCTCGGTAAAGTGCTTCCTGAGCACGCCGCGGCGGCAAAACGAGGTTCCATCGAGATATCCACTTCGCCGTTTTATCATCCTATTCTGCCACTTCTGTGCGACACCGACACGGGCGGCGTTTCCACGCCCGGCCTGCCGCTTCCTCAAAATCGCTTTCGCCGTCCCGAAGATGCTCGGGCGCAGCTGCTGCGCGGCCTCGATCTGCATGAGCGGGTGTTTGGGATTCGCCCGCGTGGGGTATGGCCCTCCGAAGGTAGTGTCTCGGAAGACGTTTTGGCGATTGCCAGCACCTTGGGAGTGAAGTGGATGGCAACCGACGAGGGCGTGCTTGGGCGCAGTCTGGGATTTTTCTTTTCTCGCGACGGTCAGGGACGTCTGGATACCGGCCCCGCCGAGAAGTTGTACACGATTTATCGCTACGAAAACGGTGCTACCGAGATGCAGATGCTATTCCGCGATCACACACTCTCGGACCTGATCGGCTTCGTCTACTCGGGAATGCCGCCGCAGGAAGCCGCCACGCACCTCATTCAAAACATTAAACAAGCAGCGCAACCGCTTATCACCAAAGGCAAAGACGCTGTCATCCCCATCATCCTCGATGGCGAGAACGCTTGGGAATACTATCCGCACTCTGGCCGTGAATTCCTGCGCCGCTTTTATGACGCTCTCCAGAAAACTCCCGGTATGGAGGCGGTGACCATCTCGGAAGCCATCGCGCGGCATAGTGACAAGCCAAAGTTGAAGTCCCTTGTGCCCGGTTCCTGGATCAATGCCAATTTCAATGTCTGGATCGGCGCTCCCGAAGACAATCGCTCGTGGGACTACCTCTATCATGCCCGCAACTTCTACAGCCAGAACGCCGCGCCTGCCAAGGAAGAACAGCGCAAGCTCGCCTTTGAGGAGCTTCTGATCGCCGAAGGCAGCGACTGGAACTGGTGGTACGGCCCGGAACACCACTCCGCCAACGATCGTGAATTCGACGAGCTATACCGCAAGCATCTCTCGAACGTTTATCAGGCGCTCGGAGCGAGCCCGCCGGAGTACCTGGCACAACCGATTATTGGTGCCGTCGCGCGCCCATCGTTTGTGCCGCAAACCGCCTACATCCATCCTCGAGTTGCCGGAGACATGGTGCGCTACTTCGAATGGATCGGCGCGGCCATGTATACGGCTGACCAGCGCTCCGGCGCTATGCACGGCAAGAGTTTTCTGCTCGATTCCGTCTACGCCGGAATCGATGAAACCAGCGTTTACGGCCGCCTTGACTTCGCCGGAAAAGTACCCGAATCGTCCTTCGAATTGGTGGTGAACATCGAATCCTGGGCAGATGGCGTCCAGCGTCCCCGGCGCGCCCTGCGCCTGGAGGCGCTAATCGAGGACCGCCTCCTGCGCTCCTGGAAGATATCACTGGCCGAGGAAGAAGTTGCGCTTGCTTCATCCAGCCAGCCAGGAAACGACGCCAGGCTTGTCCTCGGCCGCAACTTCGAGTTCAAACTACCGCTGTCATGGCTGTTTGCCACACCGGTATCTTCCGTCGGCGCAGTCGGAAAAGCGTCCGCGCCAGTTGCTACCCGCTTGCGCCTCCGCTTCAGCCTTTGGCATAACCGCCTGCCGATCGATGCACTTCCCCTGGAAGGCTGGATCGAACTGCAACTACTCAGTGAACAAGACTTGACCGCACTCGCCTTCTAGCTCGTCCCATCTTCATTCACTTTTGGCACCCTGAGCGAAGCGAAGAATTTATGCATTTGCTCCAGGGCGGTCTTTTGTTGGGACCTGTCTTAGACCCGCCTCCACACTTCAAAAAAATCGGGAGCCGAAGCTCCCGATCCGCGAGAAACCGAAACTATAGACTCTCTTTCACCGTCCTCCACTTGCCGCGCTCATGCTCATCGGCCGATTCAATTCCATAGTCAGCTCGGTCCCGGCCGGCAGAATCGCTGACCTGTGCTTGGACAACCAATGGACTACTGTGGCTGTCGCGCCGATAGCGCCGCCAACAAGCACGCCTTTACCGCCGCCGGCGAGACCTCCGACCGTCATGCCACCGGCTGTACCCGCGCCAATTTCCATGAGGTCTTTGCGATCATGGCCTTCACCTTTGAACTCCCCTTCTTCGTTCACATCCGTTCCGTTGCGCACACTGGTGTCTACAAGGGTTGCGCTCAGCGTGAATTTTTCCCCGTTCGGCAACACTACCGTCTCGGGATGGATAGCGATGGTTGGCTTGCCGGCAATACGTCGCGGCTCGTTGATCTTAGTCACATGTCCTTGCACCGTGGCGCCAACGGGAATAACGGTTTTACCGTTCACTGCCACTGGTTCCATAACCCGGCCGGAAAAGGGCTCGCCGGTTTTGGTCATAAATGTAGCCAGGGTAGTCTCAAGTTTTACTTTAAGAGGAGTTCCGGCTGGCAGGGAAAGGTTCGTCTGCGCTAGCATCGGAATTGCTATGAACAACGCACCCAGCAAGACAACTAGTCTTTTCATTACGCCTCCTACAAATTGGTAAATTCTAAAATTCGTCACTGCTTCAATTTCCTTGCTGCTTCAAGAACCGGTTCCACTGGCGCCCGGTCAAATTGATTGCTGCCACGATAGATATAGCGGACAATCCCACCCCCATTGATGACCAGAGTTGCGGGATGCGCGACGTTGATGGCGTCCAGCCCTATCCCGTGATAGAGCCCGTAGGCTTTCGTTACGCTCCGATCCTCGTCGAGCAAGAACGGAAACGATACCGGGTTCTGCTGCAGAAACTGCACCGGCTTGTGAAAGCCCTCGCGTTTCTCTGCCGCGACATATGCCACCTGATTTTTCGCCTTCTCAAACTCTCCCACCAGTGACTCCAACTGAGCCATTCGCTTCACACAGTTCTTTCACCACGTCCCACGCAGGAATTCCAGGATCAGCGTGCCGCCAGCCAGAAATCGCGACAAAGAAAACTCTTCCGGCCGGTTGGCGGCCAGGAGCGTGAAATCCGGCGCACGTGATCCCACCTGCAGAGTTTCCGTGTATTCCTGCATTTACCAAACTCTAAAGCAGCCGCTACGTCTCGACAACACCCGAAGGTCCAATCCGAACCAATGCGGTCACCAGGTAGCACCGGCGTGGCCTGTGGGGCGCGAGCACGCTTGCCCGCGGAGTTTGCACCACCTACCCTGACGAGGTCCAAGTCGGTCCGCTATAATCGCCATTTCTGGATGCAAAAGATGGGAAAAACCTACACAGGCGTCGGTTACCTGACCGGACGTCGTCTTACTTTTACTCCCGATCTGCCGCGTGTCACTGTTGACGACGACACGAAGCCCACATTTTCCAACAAGGACGTGAACTCTCGTATGACGAATATTGGCGAAATTGTCGGCCGTGAGGTGCTGGATTCGCGTGGCAACCCCACAGTGGAAGCAGGAGTACAGCTTTTGAATGGCGCCATTGGCCGCGCCATCGTTCCAAGCGGAGCCTCGACCGGCGAGCATGAGGCCGTCGAACTACGCGATGGCGATAACACGCGCTATCTCGGAAAGGGCGTTCTCAAGGCGGTCGAGAATGTGACCGGCGAGATAGCCAACGCGCTCGCGAATATGGACGCTTCTGAACAGCGTACGATCGACCATACCATGATTGAACTTGATGGAACGGAGAATAAGAGCCGCCTGGGAGCTAATGCGATTCTTGCCGTTTCGATGGCAGTGGCGCGAGCCGCCGCGGCGGAGTACGGACTCCCTCTGTACCGCTACCTGGGTGGCACTGCCGCCAATATCCTGCCTGTACCGATGATGAACATTCTGAATGGCGGCGCGCACGCCGACAACAACGTGGATTTCCAGGAATTCATGGTTATGCCGGTGGGCGCTGAATCCTTTTCCGAAGCGTTGCGCTGGGGGGTGGAAGTCTTTCATGCATTAAAGGGTGTGTTAAAGAAACGCGGCTACAACACGGCGGTTGGAGACGAAGGTGGATTCGCACCTTCTCTCAAGTCGAACGTGGAAGCAATCGAAGTCGTTTTAGAGGCCATCCAGCAAGCCGGCTACAAGCCCGGCGAGGAGATCTCGATTGCTCTTGATCCGGCGGCCAGCGAGTTCTATCAGGATGGCAAGTACGCGTTCAAGAAATCCGACAGGTCGGCAAAAACCTCGGAAGAGATGGTCCGGTTCTGGGCGAAATGGGTCCGTGATTATCCCATCGTGTCCATTGAAGACGGCCTGGCCGAGGATGATTGGGAGGGCTGGAAGATGCTGACGGACCAAGTCGGCAGCAAGATCCAGCTAGTGGGGGATGATCTCTTCGTCACCAATACCGCTCGCTTGCAGCAAGGAATCGATAAAGGCGTGGCCAACTCCATTCTAATTAAGGTCAATCAGATCGGCACGGTGAGTGAGACTCTCGACGCCATTGATCTCGCCCGCCGCAACCGCTATACGTCGGTCATCTCGCACCGCTCCGGCGAAACGGAAGACACGTTCATTGCCGATCTGGCGGTAGCCACCGGTGCGGGCCAGATCAAGACTGGCTCCGCCTCCCGCACCGATCGCATCGCCAAATACAACCAGTTGCTGCGGATCGAAGAACAACTGGGCGGCCGCGCCAGATTCCTCGGATTGAAAGCACTCAATTACGAAGGGTAGTGACGAGCGTCGAACAATCGGGCCGGGCATGGCCTCACTCGTGCCAAGCGGACCTCGAATAGATGTCCAGTTTTCTCAGGCCTTGAGGGAAGTGCAATGAACATGAAATCGTTAGCAATGATCCTGATAATCGCCCTGCTCACGAGTTGCGCGGCTTTCGCCCAACAATCGCCTTCCGAAGCTCCCGCCTCGCGCGAAGACGTGCTCAAGCTATTTGATGTCATGCAAAACCGGGAGCAGGTGCGGCGAACCATGGAGTCGATGGTGAGCCAGTCGCAGGTGCTCATGCGTGAGCAGATCAAGCAACGCAACCCAAAAATAACCGACGAAGAGCTTGCCGAACTGAATCAGGAAGCCGAAGAAATGTGGAAGAACTTCCCGGTGGACCAGATGCTGGAAGACGCCGTCCCCGTTTACCAGAAGCATCTCACGAAGACAGACGTTGATGCGATGATCAGTTTCTATTCCTCACCAACCGGCCAGAAACTCCTCCGTGAGATGCCTGCCATTATGAGCGAGGGAATGCAGGCCATGTATCCCGACATCCAGAAACATATGGACGCTACCATCCGGCGTATCGACGAGAGAGCAAGAAAACAGCAGCAAGAGAAACCCGCACCCAAATCACAACCATAGGCGAGCGCACAATGATGCGTCTTAATTCGGGTTCATTGGTACGAACCCGGGCCAATGTTCTGAGAGCTGAAGGCTGAGAGCTACATGCGACCCAAACCACTCGTCCTCATCATTCTAGACGGCTGGGGTTACAGCCCTAAGACCGAGGCGAATGCCATTGCCCTCGCGCGCAAGCCCACTTACGATCGCCTGCTCCGCGAATATTCCAATACCCTGATTCACACCAGTGGCAAATACGTGGGTTTGCCCAAGGGGCAGATGGGCAACAGCGAAGTCGGGCATCTCAATATCGGTGCGGGCCGCATCGTGCACATGGACATCACCCGGATCGAGCTGATGATCGAAAACGGCGAATTCTTCTCCAACCCCACGTTGCTCGGCGCGATGAAACATGCTCGTAGCGGCGGTCGCCGCCTGCACCTCTTTGGCCTGGTCTCCGACGGCGGCGTCCACTCCCAGCAGACGCATCTTTACGCACTATTGAAGATGGCCAAGCAGAACGGCGTAGATCGCGTTTTCGTCCACGCTTTCATGGATGGCCGCGACACGTTGCCTACGAACGGAGCCGGGTATCTCCAGCAACTTCAGCAAAAGATGCGCGAGTACGACTCCGGCAAAATCGCGACCGTCAATGGCCGGTACTACGCCATGGACCGCGACCGGCGCTGGGAGCGCATCGCGAAAGCCTTCAATGCCATGATCCATGGCGATGGCGAAGCCGCCAAGTACGTGGACCCTGTTCAAGGCGCGAAGGAATCGTATAACAAGGGAGTGACTGATGAATTCATCGTTCCCTTTGTATGCGTGGACAACCGTGGCGAGCCCCTGGCCACGATTCGCGACGAAGACGCCTGCATCTGTTTCAATTTCCGCGCGGATCGGGTACGCCAGATCACCCGTGCGCTCTGCCGCAACAGTGGCTTGAATCCGCAGGCGGGCCGTGATCTCCCTGGCGCTGACGATCTCGATGCCATCGTTCCCCGCGATCGTGTTCCCAAGAATCTGCATTACGTTTGTATGACGCGCTATGACAAGCAGTTCACCTTGCCGGTAGTGATCCCACCGGAGTCGCTGGATAACATTCTGGCCAATGTCATGGGCCAGATGAAGCTACGCAATCTGCGCGTGGCTGAAACCGAGAAATACGCGCACGTAACTTATTTTTTCAATGGTGGCGTCGAGCAGCCATTCCCGGGTGAGGACCGCTTCCTTGTTCCCTCTCCCAGGGTCGCCACCTATGACCTGAAGCCGGAGATGAGTGCGGTTGGAATTGCCGACGCAGTCGTGAAGGCAGTCGCAGACGGAACCTTCGACGTCATCATCGTGAATTTCGCCAACGCCGACATGGTGGGCCACTCTGGAAAGATCGAGCCCACGATCAAAGCTGTCGAAACGGTTGATTCGTGTCTGGCTGACATCGAGAAAGCTGTCCGCCAGCAAGGTGGTGCCGTGCTGATCACCGCCGATCATGGCAATGCCGAGATGATGATCGATCCGGCTACTGGGGGCCCGCACACTGCACATACCACGAATCCCGTTCCCTTCATCGTAGTCTCAGAGGACAGCGAACAGTTTTCATTGAAACCAGACGGATCACTGCGCGACATTTCACCCACAGTTCTGGGCATGTTAGGTCTACCCAAACCGAAAGAAATGACCGGCAATGATCTGCGGGTGGACTTGCTCAAGAAATGAACCCGTTGGGGACCACGGGAATTCCGGCAGCTCTAGCTTGTCAAGCGCAGCGAGGCATTCGGCATTTCATTCCGCCAATGAATAGTTTTCGCGCATGAAACTCCTCATCGTCCTGCACCACCGCTTCGAACTCTGGAACTCTCCTTCCTGGCTGGCGCAGAGATTGGAGAAGGAATTTCCGCAGCTTGAAGTGGTTCACCGCGACACTTATGACGGCATCGAAGCCCCTCTACGCGAAACCGAGGTCGCCATTGCCTGGTCGCTTCGACCGGAACAATTCCTGGTGGCAAAGAAGCTCCGCTGGATTCATTCTCCGGCCGCTGCTGTGCATCAACTCATGTTCCCCGAACTGGTCAATAGCGACGTCGTACTCACGAATGCCAGGGAGGTACACGGTCCGGTGGTCGCTGAGCATGTCATGGCGCAGATCTTTGCTCTCGCGAAGAAACTGCCTCAGGCAGTCCGGTTGCAACAGCAGCACATCTGGGGACAGGAAGAGATGTGGACGAGAAAACCACCACCGCGCGAGCTCGCGGGAGCTACACTCGCCTTGATCGGGCTCGGCAACATTGGACGGGAGGTCGCCAGGAGAGCATCGGCTCTTGCCATGCGTGCAGTTGCTGTCCGAGAACATCCGGAGAAGGGAACTGCTGAAGGTGTCTCAGCGATTTTCGCTCTGTCGCAATTGGATGAAGTTCTGGCGATGGCCGACTACGTTGTGCTAGCTGCTCCCCTCACACCCGGCACGAGCGCTCTCATGAATGCTGATCGCTTCTCCAGGATGAAGCCCACGGCATGCCTGATTAACGTCAGCCGTGGTCCGCTGGTGGATGAAGCTGCACTGGCTGATGCGCTTCACAGTAGGAAACTCGCCGCGGCCGCCCTGGATGTTTTCTCCCAAGAGCCTTTACCCGCAGACTCTCCCCTGTGGGACGTTGAAAACCTGCTAATCACGCCGCACACAGCTGCCATTACCGAAAAGCTCTGGGATCGGCATTATGCCCTGATCCGCGAGAATCTCCGCCGCTATCTCGCACACGAACCATTGCTCGCCGTCGTCAACAAGCGGAAAGGCTACTAAAACTGCTGGAATCAGGTTCGCAGTTGAGACCTGACACCCGGGACGCGGCTCACCATTACTATCCTTTGGAGCACGAAGTGGTTCCGTCTAGTTCGTTCCCTCCCCTGGTTGATATCGGAAAATGGCCGGTGAGACAGTCGCCATTGAACCGCTTAATCACCTGGTAGCACTCGCAGGCGGCATCTTCCAAACCTTTGCGATTGAGGATTGTCACCTTGCCGCGAGAATAGCGGATAATGCCAGCTTTCTGCAGCGCGCCGGCAGCCAAAGTTACGCTGGGACGTCCCGCTCCCAGCATTTGCGCAAAGAATTCGTGCGTCATGGGCAGCAGGTCGGCGTCGATGCGGTCCTGGCACATAAGCATCCAGCGCGCCAGCCGCTGCTCAATCTCATGCAGGCGATTGCAGGCTGCCAGTTGCGCCACTTGCATTCCCTGGACGTGGGCATAACGGTTGAGCAACAAACGCAAGTCCGGAGCCGACCCAAGGATATTAAGCAGCACTTCGGATCGCACGCGCACGCCGTCCCCTGGGATTTGGACAATGGCGCGATAGGGACTCTTATCGATGTCTGCCGCCAACGGCGCGCCTACGCAACCTTCCCGCCCGACAACGCCTACCTCCACACTGCGGCCATCCTTGGTTGAGACCACCAGCGACACCATGCCTCGGTTGAGAAACCCGGCGTAGTCGATTTTTTCCGTGGACTCGTAAATGTTCCGGTGATATTGCAGTTGCACGAACTCCAGATGCGGGCGCAGTTCGTCGAACTCGCGATCCGGCAGCGCACTCAGAATCTTGTTGTGTACGGCGTTTCCGTTGGCGTCGGTGCGAGCACCAGCTTGCGGCATCCCGGCCGCGCTATGAGGGCGGACTTCGTTAGAGTTCGGGTTCTCCGTTGCCACAATTGCTCCTCTCCGCAAAAACGCATTAGATGCGCGGCAAAGCCTGCTCTTCTATCTAATACCAATCCGACGTGCTGTCATTACAGGCAACACCCTAGGAATTTCACCTGAATGGCAGCCCTCCGAAAATACAGCGTCCGCTGGGGGGATTCTCGCGGTACATCCCCCGGTCGCTTCTTGCCCCCAATTTTTGACTTGACCTCTTTCCCCACGTGCTATATAGCTCCTGAAACCTCAATAATGATCGTCGGGAGCTTATGCCTCTCACCTCAATCGATTGGGTCGTGATCGTCGCCTACCTGCTGGTCAATCTGCTGATCGGCTTCTATTACCGCCGGCGGGCCAGTGGCAACACGGAAGAGTTCTTCATCTCCGGCCGCGACGTCTCCTGGTGGCTGGCAGGAACCTCGATGGTCGCCACGACGTTCGCCGCAGACACCCCATTGCTGGTCACCGGCTTGGTCGCCCGGCAGGGAATTGCCGGCAATTGGATCTGGTGGGGTTCCTGTGTGGGAGGAATGCTGACCGTCTTCTTCTTCGCCCGTTACTGGCGGCGCGCCGAGATCTTGACCGACGTGCAACTCGTCGAGATCCGATACGGCGGGAAGCCTGCCGCGTTTCTGCGTGGGTTCAAATCGGTGTACCTGGGCCTCTTCATGAACTGCTTCATCCTGGGGTGGGTGACGCAGGCGATGGTGAGCATTATCACGGTTCTGCTCGGTCCCATCATCGAGCAGGGACGCGTGCTGCAGATGACGATCGGCGGACATCCGTTCCAGTACACCCTGGGGGATCCTCGTTACACCGCTCTCATGATCTGCGTGTTGATTCTGATCCCGTTCACCGGGCTGTACACCTTCATCGGAGGCCTGTGGGGCGTTCTGGTTACCGACCTTTTCCAGTTCGTCCTGAAGATGGCCATGATCATCGTGCTGGCCTGGGTGGCGGTCGAAAAAATCGGGGGTATGCACGCCCTGCAAGTGCAATTGAAGGTGATCGAGAACAACGTTCGCCAGACCGGAATTCAGACCGCAGACCCAACAGCGTTTCTGCCGAATTTTCATCTCGGCCTGACCACCGATGCGTTCTGGACTTTACCGGTGCTGACCTTCATCGTCTATCTCGGAATGCAGTGGTGGCTGGCCTGGTATCCCGGAGCCGAACCCGGAGGCGGTGGATACGTAGCGCAGCGCATGTTCAGCGCGAAAGATGAAAAGAATTCGCTCGGCGCTACCCTCTGGTTCAACATCGCCCACTACGCCCTGCGGCCGTGGCCGTGGGTCGTGACCGGACTCGTCGCAATCGTCGTTTACTCCCAGAACGGTGGCCTGCACCCCAGCGCCGCATTCACGCAAAACCCCGAGCAGGGTTACGTCATGGTTTTGCGTGACTACCTGCCTCCCGCTCTGCGCGGCTTAATGGTGGCTGCTTTCCTGGCTGCTTTCATGTCCACTATAGGAACACAGCTGAATTGGGGCAGTTCGTACCTGGTGAACGATCTCTACAAGCGGTTCCTGGTGCGGGGTGCTACCGAGCGCCACTACGTCGTCATCAGCAAGGTCTTCACCGTGCTGTTGGTGTTGGGCAGCGGCTATACCGCCATGCAACTCCACTCCATCAATCAGGGATGGAATCTGGTGCTGAACGTCGGTTTTGGAACGGGAGCGGTTTATATCCTGCGCTGGTACTGGTGGCGCATTAATGCCTGGAGCGAGATCGTTGCGATGGCAGTAGCAGCCGCCATGACGATTGCTCTGAACCGAATCACGTTCAGTGGCAACATCGCGCTGGTGTATGCCAAGACAGCCCTCATCACGGGTCTAGTGACGACGGTGGTCTGGGTAGTGGCAACATTCGTGACTCCGCCTGAGTCGGACCAGACGCTGGTTGGTTTCTATCGTCGGGTGCACCCCACCGTGTATGGATGGCGTCGAATCGCGCGGCTTGTGCCCGAACTACCAGAGATCCGTGACGTCGCCAGCAATGCTTTCAATTGGGTGATGGGGTGCATTCTGGTTTACGGATGCCTATTCGGAATTGGCAAGCTGATTTTTGGCGAATGGCTCTGGGGGATTGTGCTGCTTGCGCTCGCGGCCGTTGCCGGTTATCTGATCTTCTGGGATCTGTCTCGGCGGGGATGGCAAACATTATCAGGTGCAGTCCAGGCCAAGGCACCTCAGACCGCCCACGCCGACTAGGGGTGTCTTGTGGGATATCCTCCCGAGCTACCTCATTCAACGGTTGTGCAGGCCAGATCGCTCACCGGCTAACGCCGTTTCAGTATGACGACATAGGTGCGGTGTAATTCCCAGTTAAACAAGAATGCCTGCCCGGCGTTGGACCGAGCAGGCATGATTACGTTTATAGCAGACGAAAAACTATTTTTGGTGCTGTCCGCGTGAATCGTCTTTTCCCGCCTGGCTGTGACCCCCTTGTGACCCGCCGCTCGGCTTCGCCGGGGCGTCGTGTCTGGGTGCCTGCTGCTCAACCCGTGGAGCGGCCTGCTGCCGCGGAGCCTCCCGCATCGCCGGACGAGGTTGTTCCTGAACGCGCGGGGCCTGGGTTTCCTGCCGCGCAACAGGTCTGTAGCCCGGGTCCGGGTGCCGATCGCTCATCTCCTGGCGTGGCGAATTACTCTGTGGCACGGCGCGCTCCTGATTGCGCGGAGCCTCGCTTGGTTGTACTCGTCCGCTCTGCGGCGATTGAGAGACCGGCCGGTCAGGAGTTCTCACCGGCGTCGGTCTGGGTGTCTCCGTCATGGTTGGAGGACGCGGAACCACCCGCGCCGGAGAGCCCGTAGAGGGCTGTGCCGTTGAACGATTCTCGTTGCTCATGCGTGGAGCAGGCCTTGGGGAATCGGAATTCGGAGCGACCGCGGGAAGCGTGTGCATCGGCCGTCCATCAGTCGAGTTCCTCTCCGGAGGTCTAGGCACAACGCGTGCAGGGGAGTTCGGGGCAGGTTGAGTTGCGACCCGATTCTCGTCCGTCATGCGTGGAGCAGGCCTCATGGGCTCGGGCCTCGGTAATGCGATCGCAGGAGGCGTTTGCACCGGTTTCGGTTGAACCGAGTTCCTGTCCGGAGGTCTGGGCATATTGCGTCCGGAAGCGCCTGGCTGGGCCATGACCCGGTCGCCGTCGTTCAAGCGCGGAGCAGGCTTCATAGGACCAGCAGCTGGAGTCGCTCTCGGTGTAGTAGCCGCGCCATTCGGCCGTTGCGCAACTTGCATTCGCATCTGCTGTTCCGTCCTGTCGTCCAACGGACGTCCCGGATGCTCCGCCAACGCTTGCTGCTTCATGGCGAAGGGCACGGGCTTAGGCGGGGCCGGCATTTTCGCTACTACCGGCCGTGTAACCATCGGCCTGGGCGCCATCGATTTCGCCGAACCTGCATCCACGCCAAGAACACTGGTCCGCGAGGGCGCAACCGCAGGCCCCACGCCAACCGGCGCGCCGTGCAGCTCGTGCTCGGAAACCCGGACTGCGTGCCTGCCTACCGGCTGCGAATTTACCAGTACCGTGTTCGAAACCGCGGTAACTGCGCCGGGCACGGTCTGGTTCGCATACTTGATGTGTAGGTTGTTATGGTTTCCGTTCACGATCACGTTGTTGTTCGTGACTCTTGTGATGTTCGTGTTGTTGTTCGTGACGTAGTAATTGTTCGTGACGTTCGTGATGTTGGTAATGCGCGTATTGCTGACGTTCACGCTGCGGAAGTAATTCCGACTGACCCCGTACGGAGGAATATACGGTTCACCATAGCCGAGCGGGAACCACCCGACGCCGCTACCGCCACCGAAACTGACACCTATACTCAAGTGGCTTCCGCCTACCCATGCGACCAGCGCCGGTGCATAGACGGGCCGGACTGCCACTGGTCCCGGCACCCAGCCCCAATATCCGCGGTAGTGGATCCATCGTCCGTAGTGGCTGGGCGCGAATCCCCAAGGCGCGTCGTCTACCCAAGTCCAGCCCCAGGGTTCCACCCATACCCAGTGTCCGTAGCGATAAGGAGCCCAACCCGTATCCACTCTCGGGACCCAAACTGCGCCATACGTGGGCAGCACGCGCCACGTTCCGTAGTCATCGAGATCTTCAGCGCCGATTACATCGGGTGAAACATAGCGCGCCGACTGGTAGTGATCTTCCCGCTCGTTTCGAACGCGGCACCAGTCGTCGAAGCCGTCGAAATCGGGAACGCCGGCGATGTCATGATTCAGGGAATCTCCATCGCTGAACCGGGCCTGGTCGCCGCGGTGAACTTCGACGCTGCGGCCCTGGCCAGTGGCGACGCCCTCGCCTTTCCATACGGTAACGAAAGTGGCGTCGCTGTTCGGATCAACGTCAAAGCGGTAGTCGCCGGACTCGGTCACCGTGAACGCGAGGTTTGGGGTGTCCACTTCATAGATTTCGTCGTCGTAGAGATGCCGGACCCGCAGATTGAGCGTGCCCTGGTCCAACTCGACCTGGACCGTCTGATCGGTCAGATTGGTCAGAGTAAGACTGGTTTCGGCATTCATGCGCATGTAAGCATTGCCGAGGTGCAATTCTGTGCGCGAATCCTTGTCCGACCAGACACGGTCGGCGGTCGTGAGCGGGCGGTTGACCACGGCCGGAACCCAGTCGTTTACACCCCCTGGCTGCACGGAGACTTCGCCCGACATGTATTGCAGACGAGCGACACGGGTGGGCGGATCCGCAAAGGCCATCACCGCCGCCGACAAAATAAACAGAAGCCAAATAACGCGCAAAGCGAAACTGCTGATCGTTTTCATAAGCTGCCCGCCTCCGCGCGGGACTTCACTGCAGCTCTCGACCCCGCTTAAGAACTCGCAACCTCATAGCTCACGACGCCTTGGAACTTACCTTCCACAGGTAAGAACCTCACAGAAGGTGAGAAGTTGCGAGGTTGTCGCCCAAGCGTAATGCTGCGGGCATGGGTCCGATAGTTACGTTGGGCTTGGAATGGGTGGGGTGTCGCTGATTAAACAACGACTTAGCAGCAGGGCGGTTACTAGCGAATTACTAGAGTTTCGAATTGGAACTGCACTAGGATGCGGAGCAGGAAGGCGAAACCGCCATCTTGAGTCGTCCAACTCACCGCCGGCCCCTGGCCACTGACCACTATCCACTATAAGTCCCGAGCAATTCTCTCCAGCAGTTCAGTAAGTGGGAGGAGTCGTCGAGACTCCGATTCGCGCAAGGACTGCAGGGCTCGCGCCAAGGACCGCACCCGCCGTTCCCGGCCTTCCTGCAGGATCAGCGTGCCTCTGGCGGTCGCCTCCAGGAGCACGCGCCGTTTATCCTGCGTCTCTAACCGCCGTACCAGTCCAGCGCGCTGTAGGCCCGCGACAATACGGCTCATCGTTGGGGGCCGCACCTGTTCAGCATCAGCCAATTCGCCCAGCGATCGCGGACCACCAAACACGAGAACAGAAAGCGCGGACAGCTGAGCCGGGCCGATACCGCTGGCCCGGTCAGTGACCCGCAGCCGCCGCAGCAGGTGGATGGCCGCCGAATGCAACCGCTCGGCTATTTCTGCTGCATCTGGGCGGGTGCGAATTTCCGGCTTGCTTTTAGACATGGAATGTAGTTAGCTATGCTAACTAATTTGGTTGTGGAGGTAAATACCTATGACTACCGCAGCTGGGGGCATCGTCATCTCCCGCCTGGGCCAGGTCGCGATCAACGTACACGATCTGGAGCGCGCGACTGCATTTTATCGGGACGCACTGGGCTTGCCCCTGCTATTCACCGCAGGCGGCATGGCCTTTTTCAACTGCGGAGGAGTCCGCCTCATGCTGACCCGCCCGGAGAAGCCTGAGTTTGACCACCCTGGTTCAGTTCTGTACTTCAACGTGCCCGACATCCAAAGCGCGTACCGCGTCATGCAGGAACACGGCGCGCAATTCGAGGGCCAGCCACACCTGATTGCCCGCATGCCCGACCACGATCTATGGATGGCCTTCTTTCGTGATTCCGAGCAGAACCTGCTCGCTCTGATGAGTGAAGTACGTGGCGAGTGAAGTACGTGGCGAGTCCGGTCAGCGAGCGTGACCTCCGATCGATGTTGTCGGGTCCGTGATCGGGCCAGCGGGTAGAAGACCCGCTTCCACAAAAACCAAAGCCCCGCTCCGGAGAGCGGGGCCATGATCACCACGTGAAAAGCTTGTCCAGTTACGAACTCTTGGAGTCCTTTATGTCCTGGTCGGCTTGCTTCAGTCCCTTCTTGGCCTCCGCGCCGTGATCCGCGGTCGGGCGGAGCGTCTGAATGGACTTTCCCAGGCTCATTTTGCTGGAACCGGTTCCGGTCGGGCACTGAGTCGGATCGCTGGGAGCCGTGCCGGTCATGTCCGCGTGCAAGCAATCGAATCGTATCCCAAGATTCTTGCTCACGTGGGCTGCCGCAACGCACTGGCCAACGTTCTTGAATCCCTGACAGGCTTGTTGTGCCGGCATTCCCGTCAACTTCTCGATTTTGCCGGCAATGGTGGGGTTGATCTTCAAAGGACCGCTCATCGTTGTTCCATGGATACCGCTGCCTTTGCCGTCCCCGTGCCCATGATTGGAGGCGCTCATGTCATGGCCCATGCTGTTGCCATGCCCCATCGCGCCGCCCGCCCCCATGCCGCCGGCGCCGTGTCCGTGTTGGGCGAGAGCAGCGCCTGAATAAAGCAAAATGGCCAAGGCCAACATTTGAATCTTTGCGCGTTTCATCCGAGTTTCCTCCTGGTTTTCACCCATTTATCGAGACCGAATCATTGGCGTGCGCGGCTGCGGGCCAGATGGCCCACATCAACGCCCACCGTAAAGGAGACCGAATTCAGATCGTACTGAACACTGCGCGTATAACCGAGCTGCAAATCGAGGTATGAAGAGGGATTGGCATCTATCCACGCCGAGAAACCGTTGTCCTTGGCAATATCGGCGCTGCCGGTCGTCTGCTGATTCTGCTGGAAGACCCGGCCATGAGAAGCACCCTTTCCAGCACCACGCACCACCTTGCTGAAAACCGTCTGCTGGCCGGATGGCACAATGTCATAAGCCGAGCCGCCCACGCTGAAGAACTTCCACAAATCAAAGTTCGCGCCACCCTGGAAGTGTGCGTTGAAACCCAGCGTAGTGTACGGCCGCATAAACAGCCGGGAATCGGTAATGGTATTGCCAATTCCGATATCCCCGAATGGCGTCAGGCGCGAGAACGTGTGATCGAAGTGGTTGGTCCAATCAAACGTGCCCCGACCCGTGCTCAGGCCGCGCTTGCTATCGCCGGTTGGCGCGAAACCGGTCAGCGCGGAACCGTAGTTGACCACAGGATTGAGGAACTTCACGCGCAAATCCAGCCAGGGATTCCCTAAGCCGTTTGTGGGAGTGCCTCCTGTGGTGGTCGAAGGCCGCACAAAGTAAATCGGCACGCCCACGTCCACGCCAAAGTGCTGGTTGAAGTTGTAGCCAACGCTCGACTCCAGGCGATAGACTTGGCCGTCGACGTTGGAGGTACCGCCAAACTCCGCGTACGAAGTAAAGCCTTTATCCCCCTGCGCGGCGGGTTTCGCACCCTGGGTAGACTGGGCCACCAGAACTGTGCTGGAGACGACGACAAAGAGAACAAGCGCGAGCGGTGCTCGTTTGCTCATGTTGTTGAAATCCTCGCCGTGTGGTCCGGTGTAAATTTGTTGATGCCTGAAAAGCCACAGCACAGCCGGTTTACCAAAGTTACCCGAACAGACCTGTTTCCTGGTTCTAAGGATTGTTGAGCATCCTGCACGCCTTTTCCGCTCGGGGGAAGTAACCAAAGGGCAATCAACAACTTACCTTGAATGCGACGAATCGGGCGGCGGTAACCAGGCGAGAAGTTATTGCCTGCAGCCTTGCCAAAAATTCACGGCGGCCCAGCGTCGCATCCAGCTATTTCGACTGGCGGCTTGCCATGAATTCATGGCCATTCCGGTGGATCTGAAGGCGGCTTCCGTTTGGCTTTTCGAACGCGATCCGCAAATCACTTTCGCCGGAAGCGGAAAAGTTCGTCTCGGAAAGGGGAACGAGGACGATCGGCGGATGCCCAGGCATCTGGAGAGAAAGAACGCCGTTAGCAAGGGTGATCAGGACGTTGCCGCCGTCTGGCGGTTCGAGAGCATATTTTCCGACATACGAACCGAGCGTATCCAGCGGTATTGGTGCAACCGGCAGGGCGATTCCAGGGAACGATGCTTTCGCCCCAAGTACGCCGGGCAAGGAAGTCTTGCCGGAGTTTTTCCGGGTTGGTACGGATGGAAGAGGTTCGGTTGGAAGTGGCTCCGCGATCGGCGGGTAGTAGAGAGGGGCATGCGCTGGCTTGCGCACTTCCCAGTGTGGAGGCTTGATCGGGATCAGCATCGGATGCCTCCAGTTGTATCCCATGGTGAGACAGACAAAGGTGAAGGTGACAGCCGTGAGCAGCACTCCTTCAATCAACGCTAAGGTGCGCGGCTTGAAATTGTGGAACAGGTGGAATCCCGGCGCACCATTGGGCAGTGCAGGCACAGAACCTTGCACGTAATGAGGCCGCAACATCCATTGTCGTGCCAGGGAAAGCAAGCCATCGGCAACCAGCCTGGCCCGCGCCATACGGCCCTGCGTGTGGTCGAAGATCGAGAGCATCTCGTCCCCGAAACGCTCACAAAAGTAATCGGGATGGAGTCGAACCACTCGGAGGTAAACCAGTCGGAGCATCAGGCCCTCCTTGGTCTCGCCGACTGCAGGCGCAGCTTGGCCTCGCGGACGACGTCGTCAAGGCGTGACACTTCCGCCGATAACACGGCACGCCCCAGCGGAGCCAGCCGGTAGTAGCGACGCCGTGGATCATCGTCACCGCTACGCTGCCCAAGATCCTGCACCAGCCGCCAATCCAGGAGCTTTTGCAGATTGTCATACAGAGTTCCGGGGCCGAGTTTGTAGCGGCCCTCGGACTGGCGCGCTACTTCCTGCATGATGGCGTAGCCATGCCGGTCCTCCCCTGCCAGCGAGAGCAGAATGTGCAGGGTGGCGGGAGAAAGCGGGATGAATTGGCTGATCTCTTCCTTCATACTCGGTATCCGTTATATCGGAGTCCGAGTTAGTATGTCAAGAATAAAATGAAAGCTGGCATGGCCCGGTAATAAAAAAGGCCCCGCTCAACTATGTGAGCGGGGCGGTTCGGGGACTGAGGACCAGAGTGCGTCAGGCCTCAGCTTTTAGAAAAATCGATCAGTCGCGATCCCGGTCGCGGTCGTGGGAGTTGCGATGGTTGTAGCTCCGGTTGTCATCACGATTCCGGCGCTGGTGCCCGTATCGCTGGTTGTCACGGTCGCCATCGCGGTCCCGATAACCGTACTGGCCGCGATAATACCCATCGTTATTGCGGCGACCCTCATAGCGTTGGCTGTAGCCGTCGTCGTAATCCCGGCGGTCGCGCCAAGGTTGCTCCTCAGCCATGGCCCCGCCGCTAATTGCCACCAGCACAGCCGTTGTGGCCAGAATCCATTTCCATCGTTTCATGTATCCTCCGATCCTTGCCGTGCTTTCTTGATAGTTGGATTCGACTGGAGTACTCCAGAACGTAATGATTGGTCAAGAAGTTGTAAATTGGCGTAAACGCGACGGCCGCCCACCTGGGGGCAGACATCCTCGTCTGCCCGGCCGAGTGAAGCTCGGCTAGACAATGGCTTTTCGCGATTACTTGCGTCTTCCACCATCGTTTCAGTAGCCTGATGCATCATCTTCACGGAGGGCTTCATGAAAGGCAGTACCAAGGTCATCAAAGAACTCAACGATGCGCTTAGCGCAGAGTTGACGGCGATCGTGCAGTACATGGTGCAGGCCGAGATGCAAAACAACTGGGGCTATGGACGCCTGGGCGATGTCACTAAGAAGCGTGCCATCCAGGAGATGCGTCATGCCGAGGGCCTTATCGAACGTATTATTTTTCTCGATGCCAACCCCGACGTGAAGGTCACGCTTACACCTCGCATCGGCAAGAACGTCCAGTCCCACCTCGAGACTGACTTCGAGGACGAACTCGACGCTATCAAGCAGTACAACGCCTCAGCTGCAGTCTGCGTACGCGAAGGCGACAATGGCAGCCGCGAGCTGTTCGAGGAAATGATCGAGGATGAGGAGAAGCACTCGCTCTATCTGGGAGGCCAGCTGCACACTATCCGCGAGGCGGGCATTGAGAACTATCTGGCTGCCCAAATGGATAGTGAAGAAAAGGGAAGTTGAGAGCTGCGGCTCCGCCTCGCAGCGGCTGAAGCCGTATCTATTCTGATGAACTAACGGCATGTCTGGAGAGGTGCCCTGATACAAATCCCGTGCTTAAGACATCCGGTATTAGGGGCGCCGCTCCGTGGGTGTCGCACCAGCGCACCCGATGTGCTTCGAATGCGGGCGTTCCTTCAAGATTATTTCCTTGCCGAAATCCCCAGTTTCTTGCGAGCCGTCGTCAGCTCGGGACGCTCATTTCCCACGCCAACTTCCAGCAACTTCTGAAAATACGTGGTCGCGACCGATGCATTGCCCGCAACGTCCGCCGAAGTGGCTGCGCCGTAGAGCGCGTTGAAGCGATTGGGCGCCACCTTGAGAACTGCTTCGTATTCGGTCAACGCATCCTGCGGATGCTTAGCGAGCATCAGCATTTCAGCCAGCATCTCACGCGCAGGAGTTACGGCGCCGGGCGTGACTGCGTGCTTGTCCATGCTCTCTTCCAATTCAGCGGCTGAACGCATCACGCTGATAGCATCCCTAGATTTTCCATTCGCATGTGCGATCCACGCAGCCACTTCGCGGCGCTGCACCTCGACCTGGTTGGCCCAATAAATATTGTTCTTTTTGGTAGTCGCGTCGTGCAGACGAGCGAGCGCCTGTTCTGCCTCAGCTGCACGATCAAGATGGTTGGAGCGCGCGCTGCCTACGCCGATTGCGACCCAGGAAAGAGCTTGCGCCCAAGGAACCCCTTCCCTCCGCGCTTTCAGTCCGCTGGCCTGCTCCCAGTTGCGCGCTTCGATGGCATTGCGGGCGGGAATTGCGCCGAGGGCGTAATCTCCTGTAAGCGTAAGACCAGGAACCGGTTGCAATGAGTTCATTTCGTCGAGCACCGCTTTGGCCTGTTGCACGCGTCCGCTCTGGAGATAGGCATACTCCATGTAGTCCATGGCATGCAGCCGCTGATCCCGAGCCTCACCGTTGGCTGAACCGCTTTCGGCGCTGGCGGCCAGTTCGGCCGACCTCTGGTTGGAAGCGATGGACTCATCCCACAATCCAACCCGTGTGAAGATGTGCGACGGCATGTGATTGGCGTGCGCAGAAGCCGGCGCGATCTTGGCGTAGGCGCGGGCCGCGCCCAGACCTTTCTCGGCCAGCACGGGATTGTCGTAGCAGTGAATGATGTAGTGTGCTACACCCGGATGCTGTGGCTGGCGCGCGAAGATCGGCTCGAGGATCTCGCCACACTTGCGCTGGTTGGCAAAAGCCTTGTCAGTCTTCGGCGCAGTGATGGCCAAGGTGAGCGCATGGAAAATTGCCGCCTCGCTGTCATCGGGATAAGCAGCTTGCACCTCACCCATCTTCTGCTCGAAGGCTTGCGCGTGCGTATAGATATCTTTTCCATCCTCGCGGTAAATTTCCGCGAGAGCTTCGATGTAAACCTTTTCCCGCGCAGTGGTCTTGGAGTTCTCCTCCGCGATTGACCGTGCCCTATTGAGAGCATTGCGGCCGGCAGCCATATCACCGTTGTCCCACAGCCCGTGATAGTGCGACATCGCAATACCCCATTGCGCCATGGCGCACGTGGGGTCCTGGCGTGCGATGTCCTCGAACATGCCACGCGCCTGCTCGTACTGGAAGGAGTGCAGCAGAGCGATGCCTTGCTGGAAATTGGTCGCTACAGCCGTCGCGCAGGACGTCGCGAAATGGACCGAGCCGAGTTCTTGTTCAGTCAGCTTGTGATGATGCCCTTCGTCCGACCACGCGGCAGGAAGGGAAAAGGCAAGGAAGGTCAACAGAGTGATACCGACGCGCATATGCCACCCCAATGGGGTGAATTGTACTGCAAAATGGCTTCGGCAAACAGTCAGGCGCGACGCGTCCGTTTTTCGGCAAGTTGGGCCGCATCCGCAACGGCCTTGGCTGCCCGACGGGCGCGCGCTTCCGGAGTTCGATAATAGAAAATACCCAGCAAGTGTCCGCGCCGCCTTGACTCCGACATGCGTTCCCATCCCTCGCGGGCACCGGGATTGCGGGCAAAGGCAACTTGCAGAATCGGCGGCAGGTCGCGTTCCGCTTCCCTGGTAGCCAGCAAGCGCTCGCAGATCTGCTCGGCGCGGCGCACCCGCGCTTCCGGGCTCTTCACCTGCCCGACCCACTGGCTGATTTCTTTGCGGATGGAGTAGCCGAGTTGGTCGTACCAGCGGCGGAATGACCTGTCCTCCCCCAAGATGCGCTTGAGTTCGGCGGGCACAGCGACGATGCGCTCTTCCGTGTCGGGCCCAAGCCGGAATTGCGCCAGCGCCCCTGGCTTGACTCGGCCACCGGACTGCATACGCTTGTTGACGATCATGATGTGACCGCCCCGGCCGGTCGGAAACAGGGAAGTGCGAAAGGCAAAGCCGTTGATCTCGCCTTTGACCCGTAGCATGCCTCGCGTTCCCCAGATTGTGTGAACCTCGAATGGAATGCGGATTATCACCCAGTTCAGGCGGGTGCCGTCACGCTCCAACACGGCTGAAAACGACTTAGCTGCGGCCTTGGTCATAGCCCACAAGAACCCCATGTTGCCCGCTGCGGTCTCGTCCCGCATAATACCCTGCTCAAGGGGATTTATGATGAAACGGGTTCGGCGTGCGGGGGTGTTGGGCGGCATTGCAATGTTTGCTTGGTCTTCAATTACGCATATGGTTTTGCCGCTGGGTGAGATCGGAATTAAGGAAATCCCAAATGAACAAGCAGTATTGGGTGCCATGCAGTCGCAGATCGGCGGGTCGTCTGGGCTCTACTTGTTTCCCGGGATGGGGCTGCCGCCGGATGCGACCCATGCTCAGAAGAGCGCTGCCATGCAGCAGTACGAACAAAAGCTGGCCAGCCATCCCTCCGGGTTACTGCTTTACCATCCTCCCGGAGCCAAAGGAATGAGTATGGGCCTACTCGTTACAGAATTGCTGACAGAACTGGTGGAATCCTTGCTGGTCGTCGTTCTGCTGGCAGAGACCAGGCTGACTGCTTTCGGTGGTCGCGTAGGATTCGTCGCTGTCGCTGGCGTATTGTCCGCCACCACAACGAACTTTCCGTATTGGAACTGGTACAGGTTCCCCACGAACTACACAATTGCATACATGGTGATTGAGATAGTGGGATTCCTGTGCGTGGGGATAGTCGCAGCCTTGACGATGAGAGGGCAGGCGGCGAAGAGCCTGGCGGCTACGACTTAAGGTCTGACTTCATCGAGTGCGGACTCGAGTATCCGCGTCACACCGGCAAACAAAAGCCCCGCTCTGACGAGCGGGGCGAGTTTTTGCTGATAGCTGACAGTTTAGTACATGTCGCCCATGCCGCCGTGTCCGGGAGCGCCGGCCGGAGCCTTCTTCTCTTCCGGAATCTCAGCAACCAGGGCTTCGGTGGTCAGCATCAGCGAGGCGATGGACCCGGCATTCTGCAACGCGGTGCGCACGACCTTAGTGGGATCGAGCACGCCCGCCTTGACCAGGTCTTCGTAGTCGCCGGTCTGGGCGTTGAAGCCATAGTTCGGATCTTTCGCTTCCTGGATCTTGCCCAGCACGATGGCGCCTTCTTCGCCGGCGTTTTCAGCGATTTGGCGCGCCGGTTCCTGCAGAGCACGCTTCACGATGTTGACGCCGATCTGCTCGTCGCCATCAACCCTCAGCTTATCGATCGCGGGCAAGCAGCGTACCAGGGCCACGCCGCCACCGGGGACAATACCTTCCTCGACGGCTGCGCGGGTTGCGTGCATGGCGTCCTCAACGCGAGCCTTCTTCTCTTTCATTTCGGTCTCGGTCGCGGCACCCACCTTAATTACCGCCACGCCACCAACCAGCTTCGCCAACCGCTCCTGCAGCTTCTCGCGGTCGTAGTCGCTGGTGGTCTTGTCGATCTGGCCGCGGATTTCCTTTACGCGGCCTTCGATCTCGGCATGCTTGCCCTTACCTTCCACGATGGTGGTGTTGTCCTTGTCGACGGTAATCTTCTTAGCCTGGCCGAGGTCAGACATCTGCACGTTCTCCAGCTTGATGCCCAGATCTTCGGTGACGGCCTTTCCGCCGGTGAGGATCGCGATGTCCTGCAGCATGGCCTTGCGGCGATCGCCGAAGCCCGGCGCCTTTACGGCGCAGACTTGCAGCGTGCCACGCAGCTTGTTGACGACCAGAGTCGCGAGCGCCTCGCCCTCAACGTCTTCTGCGATGATCAGCAGCGGCTTGCCGCCCTTAGCGATCTGCTCGAGCAGCGGGAGCAGGTCCTTCATCGAGCTGATCTTCTTTTCGTGGATGAGGATGTAGGCGTTCTCGAGCACGGCTTCCATGCGCTCGGGGTCGGTGACGAAATAAGGAGAGAGATAGCCGCGGTCGAACTGCATGCCTTCCACGACTTCCAGCTGAGTCTCGAGAGTCTTGGATTCTTCTACGGTGATGACACCATCCTTGCCGACCTTCTTCATAGCCTCGGCGATGATCTTGCCGATGGTCTCATCGTTGTTGGCCGAGATGGTGCCGACCTGGGCAATCATGTCGCCCGTCACCGGCTTGGAGAGCTTGTCCAATTCGCCCTTCTCGCGGTTGCCTTCCTTGTCGAGCTTGCCGCAAACCAGGGTCACGGCCTTCTCAATACCGCGCTTCATGGCCATCGGGTTAGCGCCCGCTGCCACGGTCTTTACACCTTCACGGTAGATGGCTTGCGCCAGAACGGTTGCGGTAGTGGTGCCGTCGCCGGCGACATCGCTGGTCTTGCTGGCAACTTCACGAACCATCTGGGCGCCCATGTTTTCCAGGCTGTCCTTCAGTTCGATCTCCTTAGCGACGGTCACGCCGTCCTTGGTGATGGTCGGTGAACCGAACTTCTTCTCGATTACCACATTGCGGCCCTTGGGACCGAGAGTGACCTTGACCGCGTCAGCCAACAGGTTGACGCCGCGCAGAATCGCTTGCCGCGACTCTTCGCCATGAACAATCTGCTTTGCCATAGTTTGAATCTCCTCGCATATGAAATTTGGTTGCAGGGTTGGCCTGCGGAATGTCTTGGGTCTCAGGTGTCAGGCCGCAGGTCTCAGGAACTGAGAGCCGACGGCTGACAGCTGATAGCTATTTCCGGGATCCGACAGTTTCCTTCTTGGCGGCGCCGGTCACGATGCCGAGAACTTCCTCCTCGCGCATGATGACGAAGTCCTCGCCGTCCAGCTTGATCTCGGTGCCGGCATATTTGCCGAACAGAATGCGGTCGCCCTCTTTCACCGCCAGAGGGAATACCTTGCCTTCGTCGTTGACTTTGCCTTTGCCGGCGGAGATGACTTCGCCCTCCTGCGGCTTATCTTTTGCGGTGTCGGGAATGATGATGCCCCCGCGCGTGGTCTCAGCTTCCTCGACGCGGCGGACTAGAATGCGGTCATGAAGGGGTGTGAACTTGGCCATAGTGATGCAGACTCCTTTCCGTTAAGACGATCTATTCTAAAGGGTTAGTAGCTGTACAGCGGTATCGGCCGAAGGCTCTGCTAGCACTCAGTACTAGCGAGTGCTAATTGTAAGAAGGCGGTGCTGGGTTGTCAAGAGGGGCCTCCTGCCAGGCGGCGACAACCAAAGAGCCCACGCGCGCCGTGGGAGGACGCCTGTCAAGTCTGCGAGCGGGATGACAGGTTCCGATACTCTGCCTAGAATGAGGTTGCCATGAAAAGGTTCTCGGCGACTCTAGGAGTACTGCTGGTTCTCGTCCTAGCAGCTACAGGTGAGGACAAGGCGTCAGACCTGAAGTTCCTGGTGATTAAGGACTACAACGGGAAGCCGGTGCGCAATGCAAGTGTGATTCTGCATCCTGTGCGTAAAGACGGCAAACAGGACCGGGGCGGATTTCAATTGAAAACCGACCAGGATGGCAAGACGTCTTTCGAAGGCGTGCCCTACGGAAAGCTGCGAGTGCAGGTGTTGGCACGTGGTTTTCAGACTTTTGGCGAGGACTATGAAATTAACCAGCCGACCACGGAAATCACCGTCAAGCTGAAGCAGCCCACGGGGCAGTATTCCATCTACGAAGACAAGCAAAACGACAAAAAAGACGAGAAGAGCAAGGAGTGAATAGCGGATAGTGGTTAGTGGACAGCCAAGCGGGTTGCCGTTTTTTCACTAGTCACTGGCCACGATTCACGAGCCACTTCTATGGACTACTTACTGAAAACCGAGCCGTCCGAGTACTCGTTTGCGGATCTGCAGCGCGACCAGGAGACTGTCTGGGACGGGGTGAGCAATCCTGTGGCGCTGAAGCATCTGCGCGAAATGAAGCCTGGGGATCGCTTGGTGATCTATGAAACCGGGGACCACAAGAACGCAGTGGGGACGGCATCCGTGCTTTCGGTGGATGCCAATGACACTAAGAATCCGCGGGTAAGAATCAAAGCGGGCAAGCCGATTGCCAAGCCTGTCAGCCTTGCCGAGATCAAAGCCAACAAATTGTTTGCCGATTCGCCGTTGGTAAGGCAGGGGAGACTGTCGGTGGTGCCGCTGACCAGCGCGCAGTATAAGTTCCTCGCCGAGTACTGAGGTCGGCCCACCCGATGTGGAAGATTGCTGAGGATTTAGTTTTCAGCCGTACATCTTTGCGTAACTATTGCCGCATCTGTGTTGGCATATCTGTGTGGCATATCAGCAGGAGAATTCTTAATGAGAGCGGACAGGCTCGTCCTGGGCGCGGGAGTCCTGCTACTGGTTGTTCTGATCTCGGACAGATTATGCGCGCAGGAGATGGGTGCCACGCTATCGGGTACCGTTACGAATGCCACGGGACGAGTCGTTCCTAATGCCAAAGTCTCCGTCAAGAATGTTGCTACCGGCGAATCCCGAGAAGCTGCGACAAATTCGGCTGGTATTTACACGGTCTCCAACCTTGTCGCAGGGGATTATGAGGTTTTCGTTTCTGCGGATGGCAGAGCTGCCAAAACCAGCAAAGTTAGCCTAATCCAAGGAAAGATGGAAACCCTGGACCTGGTTCTGGCTGCTCAGGCGCAAGCTCCGGGGGCCGGTCAAAAGCTGGCAAAAAATCTGCCCAATGCTCCTTCCAGCATCCAAACGGAACCCTCGCTGCGGGATCTCGGATTCCCTCCAGAGCAAACCAAGGGAAGCGCTCAGGAACAGGCACGTCTCGATAAACGGACGCACATGCTGAAGATTCATCAAAGACTTGGGTTGATAACCCTTGCTCCGCTGGTGGCGACCGTAATCACCGGAGGCATGGCCGGAGGGAGGAGTACCAGTACGACCGCACGCGACTTGCATGCCGCTCTGGGCGGCGCGACTGCCGGCCTGTATTTCACTGCCGCCTCGTATGCCATCTTCGCTCCCAAGATATCGGGCACTCCAACGCGGGGACCCATCCGCCTGCACAAGGCGCTCGCCTGGATTCACGGTCCAGGCATGGTCCTGACGCCGATCCTCGGGGTGATGGCTTACGAGCAAAAAAGCCGCGGCGAGAGGGTCCATGGCGCCGCCAGCGCACACTCCGCGGTGGCCATCGTGACAGCCGGAGCGTATGGGGCTGCGCTTCTGTCCGTTTCTTTGAAATTCTGAGCATCCCTGATGAAGACAAAGACATTTGCCACCATCTTGCTTCTCGCCCTGCCAGGACTTGCCTCCGCAGACAGCCAGTGGGTTCTGGATCAGTCGAGTCTTACCTACCATGTTTCCCATCCTCTTCATCAAGTCGATGGAGTCAGCCACGCCGCACGCGGCAAAGGTGTCTGCCACGCTGGCCAATGCGATTTCTTGATCGCAGTACCAGTTAAGTCGTTCGACTCGGGGGACAGCAATCGCGACCTCCACATGGTGCAAGCGACGCGGGGCGCGCAATTTCCCATGATCACAGTACGTACCCGGTTGCCTGAAACCGTGCCCGCTTCCGGTACGATTCATGCCGATCTGGAAATCCAGTTTGCGGGACAGACCATCCACTATCATCAGGTGCCCTTTCAGGTCGTAAACCAAGGCAAGGAGACCCGGATCATTGGAACGATTCCAGCAACACTAGCGGATTTCAAGATCGATCCCCCGTCACTTCTGACGGTTCGCGTAAAGAACGAAATACCGGTGCACGTGGATATGGCTTGGCGTGAGCAGTCAACAGGTTTGACAACTGCTAGGTGAAGGCTTTTCTCAGTTCCCGTCGGAGTATCTTGCCAGACGCCGTCTTCGGCACCGCGTCGATGAAGCGGACCTCACGAGGCTGCTTGTAGTGGGTAAGGCGTTCCGCCACAAACGAACACAGTTCTTCTTTCAGCTTGCCCGACGAAGAGATGCCTTCGCGTAGCACAACGAAAGCGCACGGAATTTCCCCGGCGGCCGCATCGGCCTTACCCACCACTCCGCAATCGCGTACCGCCGGGTGTTCCAGCAGGACAGATTCGACCTCGGCAGGGGCAACCGGGAAGCCCTTGTACTTGATCATTTCTTTGCGGCGGTCGAGAACGTAGTAAAAGTCCTGCTCGTCACGGCTGACGACATCGCCGGACCAGTACCATCCATCCCGCAGCACCGCAACTGTGGCTGCAGGCTCCTTCCAATAGCCGAGCATGAACTGTGGCCCGCGCATCACCAGTTCTCCGCGGTCGCCAGGGCCAACTTCCTGGTCGTTTTCGTCGAGCACGCGGCAGTCAGTCTGCGCTAGGGGTTGGCCGATGGACTCTGGCTTGTACAGTTCCGGCTCAAGATATCCGACATGGGTGACGGGAGAGGCTTCCGTCATACCATAGCCCTGGCAGACCAGGACGCCGGTCAAGGCAGTGAAGCGGCGGGCAAGTTCCGGAGCGAGCGGCGCAGCACCCGATTTCACCCAGTGCAAACGGTGTTCCTTGGGAAACTGTCCAGCTTCTGCCGCCTGGGCCAACGCATTCAAAGCGGGCGGAACCGTCGGCATCGTGGTGACGCCCTCGCTGACGAGCAGTCCCAGCAACTGGGGCACATTAAAACGCGGCATAAGCAGCAGCGTCGCACCCAGGATTAACGCCGGGTTGAGGAGCACGTTCAGACCGTAAATGTGATAGAGCGGCAGGAAACATAGCATCACGTCATCAGGAGCGAAGGCGGAGCAATGCGGCCCGACCAATTGATAGACATTAGCTACGAGGTTGAAATGCGACAGCATGACACCCTTGGGCAGACCGGTGGTGCCGCTGGAGTAGGGAAGCGCGGCAACAACCTTCTCCGACGAATCCGGCGGAGCGGGCAGGGCGCCGGGTGCAGGGCGCAGAAGCACGGCGAAATCTTCCATGCCAGGGATCGCTTGGCGAGTTGCGTACACCCGTCGCAGATTGGGCAGACCGGCAAGATTAACGTCCCTGAGGAAGGGCGCATCGGTGATCAGCAGGACCGCGCCGGAGTTTTCCAATTGGTAACGCACTTCCCGCTCACGATAGGTGGGATTGAGCAGCGTGGGCACGGCGCCGGCAAGCGTGGCAGCGTGGTACGCAGCGCAGAATTCCCACGAATTAGCCAGGAAAATAGCGATCACGTCTCCCGCTTTCACGCCTAGGGTGACGAATCCTCTGGCTAGATTTTCAACAATGTCACCGTACTCACCATAGGTGAGGCGGCGGCCGCAAGAGCTGTCGATGATCGCAGTTTTCTGCGGAGAACGGCGGCAGGAGTCAAGAATCACATGGTGCAGAAAACGACCTGTGGGATCGGCGTAGAGCTGGGTTCGAAGCATTCCGAGAGGATTCTAACGGAAGTTGGTTGAGTTTCCGATCCCAGTATTCACATTCACGAATCTGTCATGGCGAGCAGAGCTTGGGCTCGCACCGCGCCCGGGCGTAGCTGACGCGTCCCTTCCCGCGCGGCCTGGTGAGGAATTTTCACGCAGAATGCGTTGTAAAGCACAGCTTGTGCGTGGGGATCCTTCGGCTCGGGCCAGAACGTTGCACTGAGTACAGGCACGGGCTTCAGCTAGCTAGTTTTCGCAGGAATTCGCGCTCGTCTACGCGGTACTTGAAGGCCTTACGGCCATCGATGAATACGACAGGGACTTCATCGGTGAACTGACGCCGCAATTGGTCATTCGAGTCTACGTCTATTTCGCGCCAGTGAAAGCCTCCCCTGCGTTCCAGCTTCTTCAAAGTTTCTTTGACGATTTCGCACAAATGGCAGCCCTTGCGGGAGTAGACGACGACGTCGCGAACGGGGAGCATGTTGGGCGCAGTTTAGCAGTTTCGTGCTGCAGTTTTCCATCGCCAAATTCGTCATTGCCAGACTCGCTTGGACCTATCTGTGATATCTGGTTTATGGACGCCGAGAGCCGGATGTTCTCCCGCTTATTTTGAACCAGATCACTTAGACCTGCTAAGCTGCTGACCTTCGGCCATGCAACCAGGCTAGTCATGAAAACGCTAGTTGTCGTCTTGCTGTTGGGTGGCTGTATCACAATCGCCCAGGAGGCACCTGAAAAGGGCGGGCACGAGATTCAGCTCTGGGCTGGAGGCGGGCATTCCGTCGCCGGCGGAACCAGGAACACCGGCGTCTTCAACGCGGGCCTGCGCTACGGATGGGTGTTGACGAACTTGCACGGCCCCGTCTTCCTCAAAGGGAATTTCGAATACGCCATCGATGCGGTGCCGGTGTTCCTGGTGTTTCAGCCGGCGAATACGGCTTACGGAATCGGCTTGAGTCCCTTCGCTCTGAAGTGGAATTTTGCGCCTCGTGGATCGTGGGTGCCTTACTTCGAGCTCGGTGGCGGTACGCTGTTCACGAACCATGACGTACCAACCCGCACTTCTTCCATCAACTTCACCCCGGGGGCTGCGCTGGGTCTCCATCATCTGGGGAACAAGATCACCTGGAGTCTTGAGGCGCGCTATATGCATATCTCGAACGCAGGGCTGACGCGATTGAATCCCGGTTTGAATACTGTGCAGATACGGCTGGGTTTTGGGCGATTTGGGAAGTGAAAATGCAAAAAAGATGTCGCGTGGAGGTTGGGTCTTCGATCCGCATGGACGGGTCAGAGACCCGTCCACACACAAAAAGGTTTCTGGTCTCAGGACTCCTGGCACCCCAGACCCGACGAGTGAGACCTTGTTAGCCGGGTCGAGAATGCTTTAGTGTGATTGCCCACCGATTGACCCCCTCCCTGGACTTGCGTCTTCGAAGGAAAAGCTGATCTCCACATTCGGATATTCCTTGTCTCCAACCTCCACATAGGGATAAACGAAATAATTGAGCGGTGGACTGGCCTGGGGCGGCTCCAGGCGCAGGTCGCGGCCAACGGTGAACTGCATGCGGTTCGCGTCGTGGGCGCCGAAATAGTAGTCATGTAATTCCTGGTGTTGCCAAGCCTCCGAAATATCCACTGGAATCCAGCCGATAGAATTCACGTAAAAGTCCGACCAGCAATGGTAGCCAGGGACTTCCGCAGAGTGCTTCTCTGCTGGCAGCTGAAATCCGATCTCGAAGCGGGCCGGAATATGCTGCGACCGGGCCATGGAGATAAAAAGAGAGTGGAAGTCAGTGCAGTTGCCGCGCTTGGAATCGCAGGCCCAGAGCGTGTCGCCATGGCCCCAGCCGGTGCCCGTCTTGTCGTAGCGCATGTTGTGAAAAACGTAGTCGTAAATGGCACGTGCCTTTTCCATTTGGGTCACAGCCCCCTTGGTTTGTTCGACGGCCAGTTGGGCGGGAAGACCAGTGATCGGCACCAAACGATCCGGCTGCAGAAAACGTGCAAGTTGGATATGAGTTGTGTTGGGGTGGAAGTCGGGCGACGGCTTCCCATTCGCCAGCACGACGCGCTCGCGGCGCACTACGTCATAGTCAATTGCAAATCGGTACTCGGGTTTGTCGGCGCGCGGAATCTCTGCGTAAAGCATCCAGTTGCCGTATTCAGGTTCCTGGGTTTTCTTCAGGACGACTTCGCCTTTCTGTGAAAGAACGTGCACATCTTGCCAGCCGTCGGAATGAGCCAGGGGAATCCAAACGCGCACCGGCTTGCGGCTAGGAAGATTTTTTACGGCAAAGGAGTAGTGAAACGTGAAATGGCGCTCCTTTTGACCGTGGGCGCTCAGGGAAAGCAATAGGGCGAGCAGTATCGCCAGAGTTCGGCGCAACATGGAGGCTTCCTTTCTGAGGTGGTGAGAGCTATCGGGAAACGACCGACGGGCGTTTTAGCAGGGACTAGACTCAAGTGAAGCCGCGGCCGGATATGCGCGGAAGACTGGCGGACATATGTCCATAAAATCTGCACTCATGGCCTACGGATTGTCAAGGCGACTCGCGCCATTTAGAGCGCGTGATGACCTCGAATTTCAGGCGGCGCTCCCAGATCCATGAAACGTGAGTCACGAGCTTCGTCGCGCACCGAGCTTAGAGAGACGGTGACCTCCCCAATGTAGTACAAGGTTGCAGCCAGCAGGCAGATCATCGCAGCGACAAATACCACAGCTGCTCCTACCGCAGCGTTTTTCCAGTAAAGGCCGAGACCGAGCAGGAGGCAGGAAGAGATCGTTCCGGCCAGAGAACTAAGGGCAAGCAGGAAACTATGGCGTATCAGGTTCGCGCGTCTCTCGATCAAGCTGATCTGAGCGGTATAGGCCTCGGCTTCCTGGGTGCGTTCGCTCTTGGCGGCGTCATACTTCGCGTGCACATACTGGCGCAAGCGGCTCACGATCCCCATCAGGCGCACGTTAATAGAAAGAATCAGCAGAGCGGTCGCTGAGACAAAAATCGAGGGAGCAACGAAGGCTTGGAAAAGACGCGTGATGTCCTGCATGCGGAGGCCCCCAGGTAAATTGTCATTGTAAGCGCATGGATAGAATGCGGTTCCAAGGCGCCGGATATTGCCCGGTTTGTGAGCTTTACCCGTTCCACAGAACTGGTGGTGATGCCAAGGTGTTTCCTGAGTTGCGGCAGTCTAACCGAGCCCTATATTCTTCTCGGTTATGTCCACGCTGGTGGAGTGCGTTCCGAATTTTTCCGAGGGCCGCGACAAGGCGCGCGTCGACGCCATCATCGAAGCGATGAAAATCGACGGCGTCTTCCTGCTAGACCGCGAGATGGACACGGACCACAATCGGTGCGTCATCACCTTGGTGGGGAAGCGTGAGGCCATTCAGGAAGCAGCGGTCCGCGGCGTCGGGAAAGCCGCTGAGCTAATTGATCTGAACCAGCATCAAGGGGCGCATCCACGGATGGGGGCGGCCGATGTCGTGCCTTTCATTCCCATCGAAGGCGTGACCATTGAAGATTGCGCGGCTATGGCGCGGCATGTGGGCGAGCAGATTTGGAAACGCTACCAGATTCCGGTCTATTTGTACGAAGCGGCAGCCACTACACCGGAGCGGCAGAACCTGGAAAACATTCGCCGCGGGCAGTTTGAAGGCATTCGCGACGAGATAGCCACCAACCCGGCACGGCGCCCAGATTTCGGCGAGCCACGGGTGCATCCCACAGCAGGTGCAACTGTGGTTGGCGCGCGCAAATTCCTCATCGCGTACAACGTGTTCCTCAACACCCCCGATGTCGAAATCGCCAAGAAAATGGCTAAAGCAGTGCGTTTCTCGAGCGGCGGATTGCGCTACGTAAAGGGCGCCGGATTCCTGGTGCGCGGCTTGGCGCAGGTGTCCATGAATCTAACCGATTTCGAGCAGACTCCGATTCACCGGGTTTTCGAATTTGTGAAGCGCGAGGCAGCACGCTATGGCGTGAGCCCGGTCAGCAGCGAGATTGTGGGGCTGATCCCGAAGAAAGCTCTCGAGGCGGCGGCGGAGTGGTTTCTGCAGGTGGAGAATTTTGATTCATCGTTGATTCTGGAGAACCGGTTGGCCGCCGTGATGGGCGGGAAAATGGCCGTTGGAGGTCTGCGGGCTGGAGTCGAGCCTTTCGTCGAACAGCTCGCAGCGCCCACTGCTACTCCCGGAGGGGGCAGCGCAGCGGCAGCCAGTGGCGCTATGGCAGCGGGACTGGCCAACATGGTGGCGGCCATGTCACGAGGGAAGAAAGCCTACTTGCAGTATGAGAATCAACTGAGCACGGCTATCGGCCGGCTGGGGCAATTGCGGGAGGAACTCAAGGCAGCCATTGACGCCGATGCCGAGTCCTTCAATTGCGTTATGAAAGCAAACAAACAAGCCATGGAATCCGCTGGGGGCGATGGAATCGTCGATACCGCGCTGCGCCAGGCGACCAGCGTGCCCCTTGGTGTTGCCGAGCGGGCGAGGGAAGTGGTGCAGATAGCCGAGAGCCTCAAGCCGATCACGAATCCCAACATGAAATCTGACCTGACGACCTCAATCGCCTTGGCGCAAGCCGCAATCCAGGGTGCGTTGGCAAATGTCGAGGTCAATCTCGACTCTTTGAAGGATGAGAACTTCGCGGGAGAAGTTCGGAAGAAGGCTGCCGCTCTGAAGGGCTAAGTCCGGGCGTCGCACGCCTACTTTCTCATCTTGAGCAAAGCGAAGGATCTCGGTATTTCTCATTGCATATGGAATATGCGAGAAGTCTGCGGGCCCCGGGCTTAGACCCCGGCAAAAATGTGTGGAGGGGCGTCTTTGACCCGCCTTTCATGAGGTTACGAAATGCGAGTGCACTTTCGTACGCCGCTGTTCGCCGGCAGTGGCATACAATGGAGGAAAGCAAGGGGCCCAACAACCCCGTTCTGCATCTAAGTAAATATTCAAGAGGCGGTTATGAGGATTCTGGTTAGAACACTCACTTTGATTTTGTTGCTCAGCATGGCGGCCTGGGCGATGCCGCTGGGGACGAATGCCCGCACCGTCATTCCAGCCGATATCCAGCAGATTATCTCGGTGGATTACCGCGCCCTGCGCGGCTCCGAAACGGCCATGGCGCTTAAAGCGCAAGTGTTGCCAGAGAGCTTAAAGCAGTTTGAGGAGGCCCTTAAGGGTGTCGGCATCAGTCCGGAAAAGGACGTGGATCAGCTTACATTTGCTTCTTACCGGATGCCGAAGCAGGGAACTCGGGTCGTGGGTATAGCTCAGGGCGTATTTCCGTTAAAGGCTTTCTATAAGAAGATGGCTCTCAAGAAAGTGAAGCCCACGAAATACCATTCGGCGCTGATCTACCCCATGGCGGGCGGGTTGCAGATGACTTTACTGGACGAAAATACCCTGCTGTTCGGGGACCGCTCGGCGCTACAGGACGGCCTTAATACGCGAGACGGCTACAGTTCGGGGTTGGACAGCAATTCCCAGATCGCGGACATGCTTTCGAGCGTAGATTCGGGGCCGGTGTGGAGCGTCCTCGACCAGCAGGGTACGCAGAACATGATGCGCTCAGCCCTGGGCGATGCGGCCAAACTCGCCGACTATGAAACCGTCAAGAAACGGCTGCTGGGATCGCGCTATAGCATGAATTTTTCCAACGGCGTTAACTTCGACCTCGATGTAGTTACATCCGATTCCATGACTGCGGCAACCCTGTCGTCTTTGCTGAAGGCCGGCGTGATGTACAAGAAGATGAATGCCAGCCCCATTGAGAAGGTGGCGATGGACAGCTTGACCGTGGATTCGGACAGCTCGAACCTGCAACTTCACTTCAAGACCGACGACAAGAAGTTCCAGACTCTGTTGCACTCGGATCTGTTTGCGGCGGTCTCGCGATAGTAATTTCACTTCTGGTGTGGGGACGGTCCCGGACCCGTCCAGGTGGGTCGAAGACCCATCTCCACATGCCTGGCTACTTTGCTTTTTGTGCCGCCATCTTCTCGCGCTTTTCCCTTGCCCAGCCTTCTTTGATCGTCTGCCGTGAGCGGCCCAAAGCCAGCGACTCGGCCGGGACAGCCTCCGTAATACAAGAAGCGGCGCCAATGTAGGCGCCCTTTCCGATCTTCACCGGCGCAACCAGCGTCGAATCGCTGCCCACGAATACTCCGTCTTCGATGATGGTCTGGTGCTTGTTCACGCCGTCGTAGTTGCAGGTAATGGTGCCTGCGCCCACGTTCACATCCGCCCCGATCTCGGCATCCCCAAGATAGGTAAGATGGTTGGCCTTGGAGTTTTTGCCCAGCTTGATCTTCTTGGTTTCCACGAAATTTCCCACGTGCGCGCTTTCGCCAATTTCGCTGCCCGGACGCAGGTGTGAATAGGGGCCGATGATGGCATGATCGGCGACGTGGCTTCCGTCCATGACGGTTCCCGGACGGATTAGCACTTCGTTACCGACTTCTGAGTTGTTGATCACACTATAAGAGCGGATGCGGCAATCCGAGCCGATGCGAGTCCGACCCAGCAGTTGCACGAAGGGCTCGATAACTGTATCGGGACCGATTTCGACGGCACTGTCAATTACGCAAGTCGCGGGATATTGGATTGTCGCGCCCTCGGCCATCAACTCCAGGCATTTTGCGAGGCGCATGTGTTGGTCAAGGGCAACCAGTTCGGCGCGCGTGTTGCTGCCTAGGACCTCCTTCGGATCGCCGGTCTCAATGGCAACTACACGCTCGTTGGCTTTCTTCAGCAACGCGGCCATGTCAGTCAGATAGAACTCATGGTGCGCATTGTCGGTGCCCAGATCGCCGATGTGCTGAAACAGCGGCTTGGTTTGAAAGGCGTAGAACCCGGAATTGATTTCTTGAATCTTCTCTTGCCCTTTTTTCAGCGATTTCTGCTCGACAATAGCTTGTACTTCATCGCTCTTCGCGGTTTTGCGAATGATGCGCCCGTAGCCAGTAGGGTCCTGCAGCCGTGCGGTCAGAATGGTCATCGCCGCATCCTTGGCCAGGTGGAAATCGCGAATTTTCTCGATGGTCTGTGAAGAGATCAGAGGAGCGTCACCGGAGAGAATCAGGACGTGGTCGTAGTTTCTCAGCATGTCGCGGGCGACCATGACGGCGTGTCCCGTGCCACGCTGTTCGGCCTGAAGGACGAAGTTCACTCCAGTGTCGGCGACGGCGTTGCGGACGCGGTCAGCCTCGTGGCCGATGATCGCGTACACATCCTGTGCAGGCACAACCCGCGTGGCCGTCGCGATTACATGCGCCAGCAGCGGCTTGCCTCCGACTTCATGTAAGACTTTGGGGTGTTTCGACTTCAGGCGCGTACCCTTACCGGCCGCCATGATCGCGATGGCAAAACTCGCATGGCCGGTCGTCGTCGGACGGGGACCCGACGGCTTCGGCTTTGTCTTTGGCATTGGACTCAATATAACGCGAGCTCAGGTATGAGCGTTAACCGGAAAGCGCACCGTTGGGCGCGACCTTTTCACGGTCAGGCGACTGCCTGACCAGCGCAATCAGGTCGCGCGCGACTCGGTCCGTGGCATGACGGGCCGCACCGGCTTCGTCCAGGTAGTCGCCCATCAGGGGGCAAACACCCAGTGCTTCGATGCGATCCAGATCGGCGACGATCTGGGAGGCGCCCTCCAACGCGTACTTGGTCTTCAATTCAGGTGACACCGGCGTGCGGTTGATGAGCGCGTAATCAAAGATACGTCCGCCGGCATGCCGATTGAGGGCATGAATATGGTCGCCGGCGGTCAGGCCGAGGCTTTCGTTGGCCTGAGTCATCAGGTTGCAGACAAAAACCTTGGTAGCAGGAGACTCAACGATGGCCTGCGGAATGCCGCGAACCAGCAGGTTCGGAATCAGGCTGGTGAAGAGCGAGCCCGGACCGATGGTGATCAGGTTGGCATTCGCGATGGCTTCCAGCGTCTGGGGAAGTGGCCGCACATCGGGCGGCACTAAAACTAGTTCCTTAATGCGGCCCTTGCTGGCTGTGATCTTGGTCTCGCCACGCACTCTGCTGCCGTCTTCCATCAGAGCTTCTAGCTCGACGTTGGAAGTCGTAGCCGGAAAGATGTGACCGCGGGTGAACAGGATCTCGGCCGAGAGGCGGACGGCTTCGGCGAAGTCGCTGGTGATCGAAGTCAAGGCGGCGAGGAAGAGGTTTCCGAAACTGTGGCCCTCCAGCCCGGAGCCTCTGCTGAAGCGATGTTGGAAGAGGCGGGAGAGCAGAGCCTCATCTTCGGAGAGGGCGACAATACAATTGCGGACGTCGCCCGGGGGCAGCATGTTGAATTCCTTGCGCAACCGGCCACTGGAACCGCCATCGTCGCTCACGGTAACCACGGCCGAGAGCGCATCGATCACCGGCTCGGTCGCCTCGGTGGAAATCACGGTCCCGGCCGCGGGCGCGTAGCGCTTAAGTCCCTTCAGCAAAGTAGATAGACCCGTGCCCCCACCAATGGCAACCACTCTTAACCCGGAAGCGTGCGCCTTGTCTGAGCCCGGTGAAGCTGTCAGGCCCTGCTGGATTCTCATCTGGAGATCCTAGTTAATCTCTTCGCCGCCGCTGGCCATGGGCAGTTCACCCGGGTCAGGATACAGGAGTTCCGTGAAGCGGGGGTCCTCGGCCAGGTTCTGGAAATCGGAATCATTGCGCGCCTGGAATCGCAGCGAGGGATTCAATTTGATGGCTTCGTCCAAATGCTTTAGAGAATCCTCCACCCTGCCCGTCAGGCAATCCAGAGCAGCCAATCCATAGATGACGTAGTCAGCTTTGGGGTTTTGTTTAACCAGCTTCTCGAGATGTTCGCGGGCGCTGACGTAGTCCCCAACATTCATCAGGGAAACCACGTAGTCGTAGTGCTCCTCGAGCGTCTTAAACTGGGTGGTTACCCGCTCCATGTGCTGGTTGCAGGTATTCAGGTGAGTGCGGGCGCGATCGGCCAGTTCTAGGCTGGGACCGGCAAGCACCTTCTGCAAAAGGCCCTTAGCCTTTTCGAACTTGTGTTCCTGCATGGCGCGCAGGCCGGCCTCGTAGTTTTGCACAGCCTGTGCAAAGCGGGGATCGTCCGCCAAGGATTTCTTGGGTTTGCTTGTCGTGGCCATCTGTAGCACTCGCCCTCGTAGCTTCGTAAGCCGTTTCCTATATTGTAATTAGAAAAACATAGTTGAGGATCTACTCTGGATCCGGTATGGGGCCGTATTCTTCACCCGGGCGGTCTGACCGGCTAGCGTCTGGTTCTTTCCTGTGGAAAACATGGGCCGCCGCACGCGAAAGGTTTATACCCGTGCGGAGTAGAACACGTCAACCTGACCGCCACTCTCAGGCTCCAGCAAAAGCGCGGGCCTGCGTATGAGCTAATTCAGCGAGGCCGACGACTCCAGATTGACTTGCTTCCACTCACCCTTGATGATGCCGGCGCGAATCTGCTTCGCGGTCTTGCCTTTTTTGTGCTCGGCATAACCGTAGTAGAGCTCCTTCAGGCAAGTGGCGCATTGGGCGCCGTGCGTATTCTCGAAGCAGCTGTGCAGGCTGTTGTGGCCCATGCGATCGCAATAGCAGTAGCACGGCTGCTGATGGAGAACCACCGGGATCTTCTTGGCCAAATCATAGGCATGGGTCTGATAGGGGTATTGGGCGTCTTCGCCCCAGAGCTGTTCTTTAGGCAGAATAGGTGGCAACTTGGTGCCCGCTCTCGGCGGCCCGGCATTATAGGCTGGAACCCCGGAGGGCTTGTCCTCGGTAGTCCACTGCGCCGATAGGGTTAGCGTCACAAAAAACAGGAATGCCAGCAGCAAAGCACGTTTGAGCATCAGGAGGTTACCTCGGTCCGGCTATTGTAACCTGAAGCAGGAATTCGCGGGAGCCCGGTCCAAGTTCCGGAGGATGATGACTTGGGGTGAGGAAATCTCCACAGGCAACCTGAGCGATTCTGGGGAACTTCGTAATACAATGAGAAACCATGCCAGATTTGGGGAACTCCCCACAACCTACTCTGACCCAGACCGTGCCTACCCTGGCAACGCCGGCGTCGCGTACGGCTCTACCGGTGCTAGCAGTTTGGCTCCGCGACCTGATTATCTCGCTCGCCATCTCGGCTTTCATCATCATCTTCCTGTATCAGCCTGTGAAAGTCGAAGGCACCAGCATGATGCCTTCGCTCGATGACCAGGAGCGGATCTTCGTTAACAAGTTCGTTTACCGGCTGGAGCCCATCCAACGCGGCGACATCGTTGTCTTCCGTTATCCCCGCGATATTTCCAAGAGCTACATCAAGCGCGTGATCGGCTTGGCTGGCGACCACATTCGCATCGAAGACGGGCAGGTCTATGTCAATGGCAAGGCGTTGGATGAGGATTATGTGCCAGCGGCTTATGCCGACGAGCGGTCGTATCCCGAGATGGTGGTACCGGCGAACTCCTACTTTGTCCTGGGCGACCATCGCAGCATGTCCAACGACAGCCGCGATTTTGGGCCGGTGAAGGAAACCTTCATTTACGGCAAGGCGGTGTTCGGGTACTGGCCGATGGATAAGCTGGGCCGATTGCGGTGAAGGTCTCAGATGGCAGATGTCAGGCGGCGCAGTGTAGTTTTTGCTGACTCCCGAGACCTGCGACCTGATACCTTCCCGGAAATTCACAATTGGTCTTCGGCTGCATCCCTGCTAAAATCTGAAAAATCCACTCCCAGGAGCAGGAATGCAGGCTATCCTTGCGCTGGAAGACGGGCGCGTCTTCCGCGGCAAAGGCTACGGCGCCAAGGGCGAATGTTACGGCGAAGTCGTTTTTAATACTTGCATCACTGGCTACCAGGAAATTTTCACCGATCCCTCTTACTGCGGCCAGATTGTAGTTCTCACCAATCCTGAAATCGGGAATTACGGCACCAACGTCGAGGACAACGAAGCTACTCGTCCCTATATCGAGGGGCTGATCGTGCGCGAGTTCTCGAAAGTCAGCTCGAACTGGCGCTCGCAGCAGGTCGCCGAGGAGTACATGGAGCAGTTCAAACTGCCCGTACTAGGCGACATCGACACCCGCGCCCTGGTGCGGCATCTACGCGACCACGGCGTCATGCGCGGTGTGATCTCGACCATCGAGAGTGACTCGGAGAAGCTGGTTGCCAAGGCGCGCTCCATTCCGAAGATGGACGGAACTGACCTGGCCAAGGTGGTCAGCACCAAGCGGCCGTACGTCTGGGAAACCGGTGAACGTTCGCACGAGCCAGTGGAAGTTGTGGGTGTGAAGGATGAGCCGGCCCGCTTCCACGTTGTGGCCTACGACTACGGAATCAAGCAAAACATCTTGCGCAAGCTGCGCGGCGAAGGCTGCAAGGTCACTGTCGTTCCTGCCGAGACCAAGGCCGAAGATGTCCTGGCTTTGAAGCCGGATGGCGTGTTCTTGTCCAATGGCCCGGGCGATCCCGAGCCTTGCACCTACGCCGTGGACAACATCCGACGCCTTATGGGACGACAGCCGATCTTCGGCATCTGTCTGGGACATCAGCTCATGGGAATCGCCCTGGGCGGCAAGACCTACAAGCTGAAGTTCGGGCACCACGGCGGCAATCATCCGGTCAAGCAGCTACGCACCGGAAAAATCGAGATCACGGCGCACAACCACAACTTTGCAGTGGACCCCGATTCGCTGCCGCAAAGCGAAGTCGAATTGACCCACATGGATTTGAACGACTCGACATTAGAGGGTTTGCAGCACCGGAACCTGCCGCTGTTCAGCGTGCAGTATCACCCGGAAGCGTCACCGGGTCCGCACGATTCGCACTACTTGTTTAAGGACTTCGTGAAGATGATGGAGGAGTTTAAGAAATTGTGAGGTCAAGTTCCAAGCATTCAATACTTGCAAAGTCTCACATCGAGGCGACACCTCAAAAATCGGGGCGACACCTCAAAAAATGCTGCCGAAAAGGCGCCAAAAGCGACCGAGCGCAAAACCGCATAAATGCCCAAACGAACTGACATCTCGAAAATCCTGATTATCGGCTCGGGGCCAATTGTGATCGGGCAGTCGGCCGAGTTCGATTACTCCGGCACACAGGCCTGCAAAGCGCTGAAGAGCGAAGGCTACGAAGTCGTGCTGGCCAACTCGAATCCGGCCACCATCATGACCGACCCGGAGTTTGCCGACCGCACTTACATCGAGCCACTCACCCGCGAGTATTTGACGGAGATTTTGCGCATCGAGCGCGAGCTGCTGGGCAAGAAAGGATTTGCCATTCTCCCTACCGTCGGCGGACAAACGGCCCTGAACTTGGCGGTCGAGTTGTCGGATGGCGGGGTGCTCGACAAGTTCGATGTGCAGTTGATTGGGGCAAATATCGGAGCCATTAAGAAAGCCGAAGACCGGCTTTTCTTCAAAGACGCCATGCAGCGCATCGGACTCGACGTGCCGAAGTCAGCGCTGGTCAACAATCTAAAAGACGGATTGGAGTTCTCGGGCAAGATCGGTTTCCCCGTGATCGTTCGCCCATCGTTCACCTTGGGAGGGACCGGCGGTGGTATCGCTTACAACCGCGAAGAACTCCTGGAAATTCTGGCGCGTGGCCTGGATCTCTCTCCAGTGCACGAAGTGCTGATCGAAGAGTCAGTGCTGGGCTGGAAAGAATACGAGTTGGAGGTGATGCGCGACCTCAAAGACAACGTCATCATCATCTGCTCGATTGAGAATTTCGATCCCATGGGCGTGCACACCGGCGATTCCATCACAGTGGCTCCGGCCCAAACGCTCACCGACCGCGAGTACCAGCACATGCGCGACGCGGCGATTGCTGTGATACGCGAAATTGGCGTGGAGACGGGCGGATCGAATATCCAGTTCGCAGTGAATCCCGGCACAGGGCGCATGGTGGTCATCGAGATGAACCCGCGCGTCTCGCGCTCCTCGGCGCTGGCTTCCAAGGCCACCGGTTTTCCCATTGCGAAGATCGCCGCTAAGCTGGCAGTCGGATACACGCTCGACGAGATTCCCAACGACATCACACGCAAGACGCCAGCCTCCTTCGAGCCCACACTCGATTACGTGGTGGTGAAAATTCCCAAGTGGCAATTCGAGAAATTCCCCGGTGCTGACGAGAGCCTTGGCCCGCAGATGAAGTCAGTCGGCGAAGTGATGGCCATTGGGCGCACGTTCAAAGAGGCGCTGCTCAAGGGTGTGCGTGCGCTGGATACCGGCCGGAAAATTGGCTCGGAAAAGATCGAGCCCAAGATTTTGACTCAGCGCCTGGTCACGCCTCATCCGGAGCGGTTGGCTTACATCCGCTATGCGCTGCGCCAGGGACATACTGTCAAGCAGCTCGCCAAGATGACGTCCGTTGATCCCTGGTTCCTCTACCAGCTCAAAGAGATTAATGACATGCAGCTGGAATTGGAGAAGCATCCCTTCGAATCGGTTCCGAGCGAGGTGCTGCGTGATGCGAAGAGGATGGGTTTCTCCGACGGGCGGCTCGCCGGGGTTTGGCGGCTGGACAATGGCAAGGGGTCGCAGGAAAAAATTCGACACTTGCGCAAGAAGCATGGCGTAACTCCGGTCTACAAGCGCGTGGACACCTGCGCCGCGGAATTCGAGAGCTACACGCCGTACCTTTACTCGACCTACGAAGAGGAAGATGAGGCGGCTCCAACCAGAAACAAGAAAGTCATCATCCTGGGCAGCGGGCCCAATCGCATCGGGCAGGGAATTGAGTTCGACTACTGTTGCTGTCACGCGTCTTTCGCTCTGCACGAGGACGGGTACGAGACGGTGATGATCAACTGCAACCCGGAAACTGTCTCGACTGATTACGACACGAGCGATCGCCTCTACTTCGAGCCTCTGACGCTGGAGGATGTATTCGCAGTTTATGAGCACGAGGCGTCTTCGGGTGCGCCGGTCGGCCTGATCGTTCAGTTTGGCGGACAAACACCGCTGAATCTCGCCCTGCCGCTGAAGGCCGTGGGGGTAAACATCATCGGTACCTCGCCCGAGTCGATTGACCTCGCAGAAGACCGCAAGCGCTTCGGAAAGCTGCTCGAAGAACTGGATATCCCCCAAGCTCCCGGTGCCATGGCGACGTCCATCGAAGAGGCTGTCGAGGGCGCCAAGCGCGTTGGCTACCCCGTGCTGGTGCGGCCATCGTACGTGCTAGGTGGACGCGCCATGGTCATTGCCTACGAGGAAGAGTCCGTGGTGCGCTACATGAAAGAGGCAGTCGAATATTCGCATGATCGGCCGGTGCTTATCGATCACTTCCTGGAGGACGCAATTGAGGTGGATGTTGACGCCCTCTCGGACGGCGAAGATGTCGTCATTGGCGGCATCATGCAGCACATCGAGGAGGCCGGAATCCACTCCGGCGATTCCTCCTGCGTACTGCCTGCGGTCGACATTCCCGAGCCCCTGCTGGCCCGCATGCGGGAGTACACCTTCCGCTTGGCGCGCGCCCTCAAGGTGGTTGGGTTGATGAACATCCAGTTCGCGATCCCACGGATCAATGGTAGTTCCAAAGGGAATGGGTCGGACTCCGGAAAGGTGTATGTGCTGGAGGTGAATCCGCGAGCCTCCCGCACCGTGCCCTATGTATCAAAAGCGACCGGCGTGCCGATGGCAAAGATTGCCGCCCGGCTCATGACCGGACGCAAATTACGCGAATTCCTGCCGGAGAACATTGAGCGTGCTACGGATCTCGATACAGGGCGCTGCTATTATGTGAAATCGCCGGTCTTTCCATGGAGCAAGTTTCCGGGCGTGGATACGGTCCTGGGACCGGAGATGAAGTCTACCGGCGAAGTCATGGGCGTGGCAGACAATTTTGGCGAAGCGTTTGCCAAAGCGCAGGTCAGCGCGGGACAGAAACTACCCACGCAGGGCACAGTCTTCATCAGCGTCACCGATCACGACAAGCCGCAAGTGGCAGAAGTCGCCAGGCGCTTTGTTGACCTTGGCTTCAAGCTGGTGGCTACCCACGGCACTGCAGATGTGCTGGATGCGGCGGGGCTGGCGTGCGATCGAGTGTTCAAAGTGAAGGAGGGTCGCCCAAACGTCGTTGACCTGATCAAAGGCGAACGCATTCAGCTCATCATCAACACGCCGCACGGGCCGGACCCATACTTCGATGAGAAGGCAATCCGACGGGCTGCCGTCACTGCGCACATTCCGACCATCACGACGCTTGCCGCCGCACGCGCCGCCGCGGACGGGATTGCCGCGTTACAGCGAGGCGAGATCCACGTGCAGGCACTGCAGCACTTGCATGCCGAACGGACGGCGCAAAAAAGCACCGCGTGATCGGCTCGCATCCTTGTCATCCTGAGCGAGCCAGGAGCTTTCGGGCTCGAGAGCTCCCCTCGAGTCCAACGATCCCTACTGGGTGCTGAATTGGTCAGAGTGGTTTGCTGGTGGCTAGTGGCCGGTAATCAATGGCTAGCCAGTACCGGTTGATACGTTCACCGACCACTATCCTCTGTCCACTATCCACTTTTTCATGTGGCGCACGGGGGCCGGCGTCCTCAACCCGCTCTGGCTCGCTCTGGCTCAGGATGACGACTTTTTGTGATTTAGACCTGCTAAGCTAATGGCTGAAAGCTGAGGACTTATTCGATGGTTCTTCACGGCATTTTTCCTCCCATCACCACACCTTTTTACGCGGACGGCAAGATTTACTTCAAAAAGCTCGAGGCCAACGTCGACCGCTACTCGAAGGCGCCAGTCGCCGGCATCGTTGTTCTCGGTTCGACTGGGGAAGCGATTCTGCTGTCCGATGACGAGCGTCGCGAGGTGCTCAAGACGGCGCGCGATGCGGCAGCTCCCAACAAAGTTCTGATTGCCGGCACGGGGATCGAGTCGGCAAGCGAGACTTTGCGGCTAACCGAGTATGCGGCCTCGCTTGGCTATGACCTGGCCATGGTGCGCACGCCGCATTACTACAAGAGCCAGATGAAACCGGCCAATATGCTGGCCTTCTATCGCACGGTGGCCGACCGTTCGCCGCTGCCCGTGATCATTTATAACTTCCCGCAAGCCACGGGCTACGACATTCCCTCTGAGATCGTGATCGAGTTGGCTGAACACCCCAACCTGATCGGCATCAAAGAATCCAGCGGCGACGTGGAGAAGGTGCGCAAGATGGTGGAACGTACGCGCCACATCAAGCGAACCGCAACCGTAACCGAGACGTTCGAAGCCGTAACTCCACGGATGCTCAAAGCTGCGAGTGACACTCGGCAGGGTGGGGAACTGGTCACCGCGGGCGCGCTTGCGAGCGGACCGTCGAAGGCATCCTCTTCTGCGGTGACGGTAATGGGCGGACTGAAGACTCGCCAGAAGGAAATTGGGTTTCAGGTTCTGGTGGGAGCCGCTCAGAAACTTGAACCTTCACTGCAAGTCGGAGCAGTCGGTGCCATTCTCTCCTTTGCGGATGCGGCCCCGACCGCATGCTATGAGATCTACGCTGCCTGGAAAGAAGGTGACATGGATCTCGCTCGCCTCAAGCAGGAACGCATCGCCAAAGCTGCCCAGCGCGTGGTTGGCGAATTGAGCATCCCAGGCGTCAAGTACGCTATGGATTTCAACGGCTATTATGGCGGCGTTCCCCGCCTGCCCCTGCTGCCGCTGACGGCAGATCTGAAATCTGAGATCGAGCAGTTACTGGGCAACATTCGCAACTGAACGAAAGGGAGCGGGAATGAAGCGTCCTCGTCCGCCCCTGTATAAGATCGGCGAAGAAATGAAGGCATGGTCAGCGGCCTTGCAGGACGAGGTTGCTAGCTGGCCTGGCGTGACCATAAGGCCTATGTTCGGCCTCTTTGGCGTCTACCGAGGAGGCAATATCTTCGCGGTGCTTCCCCGAACTCGCACCATGAACTTGCCCAACTCGATTGGCTTCAGGCTGCCGGAGGGTAGCGCTCGCCTTCGCTCTCGTGCTCGGCGAGATCCGAAAGTCCACTTCGCGCAAGGTGACAATCCTAAATGGTTAGTCTTCGAAATCACGCGTGACGACGATCTACGGGGAGCGATAGAGTGGCGCGCGCGATCCTTTGAAGCCGCCCGCTAAGCTTTCATTGCGATTTTAGAAGTGGCGCGCTATAATTGGAACGAACGTTCGAATAATTATGGCGACAGCCAGTGCAGCCAAGCCCGCCGCCCGCAGGATGCGGTCCTCCGCGGGGCCAGTGACGCGCTTTGACCGGCGCCTGGCCAAAATCCTGAGCCACGCTACCGACGTCTTCTACGAAAAAGGCTATGAAGGCGCCTCCATGCGCGACTTGTCGCGGGCCAGTGGCATGTCTCTGGCCGGAATGTACTACTACTTCGAATCCAAAGAGCGGCTGCTCTACCTGATCCAGAAGCATACGTTCATCACCATCATGGAGCGGTTGCGCGAGCGACTGGAAGATGAATCCGATCCTGAGTGGCGCATCCGCATTTTCATTCTCAATCACCTGGAATATTTTCTGGCCAACCAGAAGGCTATGACGGTGCTCTCCCATGAGGACGACGTTTTGAAGAACACCCGAAGAGGGGAGATTGCGGCTCTTAAGCGCGAGTACTACCGGATCTGCCTGGACTTGATGGACAGCTTCAAGCACGTCAAAGGACTAGAATTCTCCAGTCGTATTGCTGTGCTCAGTCTGTTCGGCATGATGAATTGGATTTACACCTGGTACAACCCTCGCGTGGATGGTGATGCCGATGAGCTGGCGAGCCAGATGGGCGGCACTTTTTTGCGGGGAATTTGCTCTGCCGATGGAGGCAGGGCAGCATCGAAGCGGAAGTAACAAACCGAGTGGGGTCGGCTTTTGTGGGTTATAGAACTGCAGACTCTGGAATGACATTGGGATTATTGCGTTAACTCTTCAGTGCAAGGAGTTTGGAACATGGCAACCACAGTGCAGCCTGGCGCCGGCGAGACCACGAAGCAGATGATCAACTACCGCACCGATGCCGGCGTCGCCGTCATCGAGATGAATGATCCGCCCGCCAATACCTATACCTATGAAATGAACCGGCAACTCGATGACGCGATCCTGAAGGCGCGCATGGATAACGGCGTGTACGTCATCGTGCTCACCGGATCGGGCGACAAGTTTTTCTCGGCAGGCGCGAACATCAAGATGCTGGCGAGCGTCGATCCGACATTCAAATATTACTTCTGCCTGCACGCCAATGAGACCCTGCTGCGGTTGGAGCACACACCAAAGTTGGTCATTGCCGCTCTTAACGGTCACACCGTAGGCGGCGGGTTAGAAATTGCGATGGCCGCAGACCTCAGGATCGCGCGCAAAGACGCGGGCAAAATCGGATTACCCGAGGTGAACCTCGGAGTACTACCCGGCACCGGGGGAACTCAGCGCCTCTCGCGGCTAGTGGGCAAGAGCAAGGCTATCGAACTGATGATTACCGGGAACACTTTTTCCTTTGAGGAAGCACAAGAGCTGGGGATCGTGAACGACATCTTTGAGCGCGAAGGCTTCATGGAAAACATCATGGAGTACGCACGCCAATTCTGCCCGCCCAATAAAGCCGCCAAAGCCGTAGGACGCATCAAACGCGCGGTGCAGACCGGTTGGGAGATCCCCCTGGAGTCCGCATTGGCCGTGGAACGCGAGAACCAACAACTGCTGTTCCAGAGCGAAGACGCGAAGGAAGGCCTGGCGGCATACGTGGAGAAGCGCCCCGCGACGTTTACAGCAAAGTGACCGCGTCTGCGCGGCGTGAGCGAAGCGGGCGCCGCGCGCGGTCATCCTGAGCGAAGCGAAGGATCTAGTTGTGTGGAGGCGGGTCTCTGACCCGCCTGCAGGCGTCAAAGACCCGTGCACAAAAGAAGAAGACAATGCTGACAGCTAGCAACACGAGAATTCAACCCGGGCGCCTGTTGATCGATGGTCAGTGGGTGGACGGATCGAGGAAATTCGACACCATCAATCCCGCGACAGGTGAGGTGTTGACCCAAGTCGTGGAAGCTTCAGCGCACGACGTCGAAAGGGCGGTTCAGGCCGCGCACAAAGCTTTCGAAGATCGCAGCGGGACGTGGCGGAAGATGTCGGCTAGTGAGCGTGGACGGCTAATCTGGCGCTTGGCCGACCTGATCGAGAAGAACATCGACGAACTCGCCGAACTCGAAACGCTGGACAATGGCAAGCCCATTTTCGAGTCTCGCTACGTTGATATGCCCATGGTCATTGACGTCCTGCGTTATTACGCGGGATGGGCGACGAAGATCCACGGCCAGACCGTCAATACATTCGAGACGGCGTTCACTTACACGCTGCGCGAGCCGGTCGGTGTAGTCGGGCTGATCATCCCCTGGAACTTCCCGCTACTGCTGGCCTCATGGAAGCTGGGTCCGGCGCTAGCCTGCGGTTGCACGGTTGTTCTGAAGCCCGCCGAGCAGACACCGCTAACGACTTTGCGCATGGGAGAGCTGGCCATCGAAGCCGGGATCCCGGCGGGTGTGCTGAACGTTGTTACCGGTGGACCGGAGGCCGGTAAAGCAATGGTTCGGCATCCGGGCATCGACAAGATTGCCTTCACCGGTTCAACGTCAGTCGGAAGAGAAATTATGAAAGGCGCCGCCGAAACGCTTAAGCGGGTCACCCTGGAACTTGGCGGCAAGTCGCCCAACATTGTGTTTGCGGATTCTGACATCGACAACGCGGTGAAGGGGGCCATCAACGGCATCTTCTACGGCAAAGGCGAGGTCTGTAATGCCGGGTCGCGCCTGTTCGTCGAGAACAAAGTCAAGGATGAATTTGTCGAGAAGCTGGTAGGCCGGGCCAAGAAGATGCAGCCCGCCGACCCGCTCGATCCCAAGACCCGCATGGGCGCTATCGTCAGCCAGGAGCAGATCGAGACCGTGCTTGGCTACATCGAAGCGGGCAAGAAAGAAGGCGCCAAGCTGGTCAGCGGCGGGAACCGAGTGTCGGTGGACGGCGGGAAAGGCTACTTCATCGAGCCGACAATTTTTGCTGACGTCAAGAACGAAATGAAGATCGCCCAGGAAGAGATCTTCGGGCCGGTGCTGGCGACTCTGAGTTTTGATGATGTAGATCAAGTCATCGCGCAGGCCAACCAGAACCCTTACGGTCTGGCGGCGGCAGTGTGGACACGCGATGTAAAGAAGGCGCACAGCGTCTCACGACAGCTCAAGGCTGGCACCGTGTGGATCAACACTTATGGATTGATGGACGCCTCGCTGCCCTTCGGCGGATACAAGCAGTCGGGCTTTGGACGTGAGTTAGGTATGCATGCCATCGAGCACTACACCGAATTGAAAACGGTCTGGCTGAATATGGGATAAGGAAGCGCGCCGAACGCGCGACGAGGTTATATGCCAGGAAAAGTAGCCAAAATCGGAACCTTTAACGACTGGGTAGGTCTGTTCGACGAGTGGCGCAAGGACGTGGGGGTCAATCGCGACGAGATTGCCAGCTTCAAGTTCGACACCCTCTATGGCGCGATCGAAACGGAAGAAATCCAATTCGGCTCGTTCAAGGGCCGTCGCAAGTGGGAAAACCTCCGGCAGGTGCCCACGCAGCAGATGCGCGACGCGCTGATGAACCTGATCGTCTACCAGGGCGACACGGAGTTTGCCAGTGTCGAGCAGCAGCGGCATCTTTTTGAGACTGCTCCCACCGATTGGGATCGCCGAGCGATCACTCGCGTGATGATCGAAGAGATGCGACATGGCTGGCAGATGTGTGCGCTGTTGATCGATCACTTCGGTTATTCGGGCAAGGTCGAAGCACAGAAGATGCTGGAACGGCGCGCGTTTGAGAACAAGCGTTTGCTCGGCGCCTTCAACGTTGACGTCGACAACTGGATGGATTTCTTCACCTACACTGATTTCGTCGACCGCGACGGCAAGTTTCAATTGCAGATGCTGAAGTACTCAGGCTTCGCACCGCTCGGGCGCTCCATGTCGTACATGCTCAGAGAAGAAGCTTTTCACATGGGCACGGGCAACGACGGCCTGCGGCGCATTGTTGAGGCTGGCGTGATTCCAGGGTGGCTGATTCAGAAATATCTGAACAAGTGGATTTCTTCTTCTTACGACCTGTTTGGCACGGATCATTCCTCCTCGGCACACTGGGCATACGTTTGGGGAATCAAGGGTCGTTATGACGAGCCACAGAACCGGAGCGAGCCCGACCTGGATGACTTGAACGACTACAACCGCACGCTGTACCAGAAGGAAGTGGCCGGGCTGATTGAACGCTTCAACTCTGTGTTGAAACCTGGCGAACACAAGCTGTACGCGCCCGATATCAAGTTCAATCGGGCAATCGGGAAATACGCGGGACAGAAGTTCCATGCCAAGACAGGTGAACCGCTCGACGATAAAGCATACGAGTTGCACGTGAAGGAGTACATGCCGGGACCCCAAGACAAGAAATTGCTGCTGGAGATTATCGCCAACGAGAAGAAGTGGATCGCTCCGAAAGAAGGTGCGCGTGATCCATTCGCGACCATTGCCGAGCCCCGGAGGTCGGCGATTAATCTGTAGCGGTCTTTGCTCTGCCGGACGGCCGAGGTGGCCGTCCTCACATGTTCCATCTGAATGAGCCAAACTCAAGCACGATCGGCTGAAACTGCTTCTCGTTACACACTGGGCGAGCTGATGGTGGCCCGCGCCGCTCGCGAGATTCGCGACGGCGAGGTCGTGTTCGTGGGGATGCGTTTGCCGCTGCTTGCGTTTGTCGTCGCGAAGAAAACGCACGCGCCAAATGCAGTCGGACTGTTTGAGAATGGCGTGATCCGAGCCACGCCCGCCCACGAACTGATTTACACCATGGCCGACCCGCCGAATATTCTGGGAGCCACGCAGTGCCTGGACATGATGGGCGTCATGAGCCTCTTGCATTCCGGGCGCGTGCACCTGGGATTTCTCGGGGCCGCGGAGGTAGATCGTTTTGGCAATTTGAATTCCACTGAGGTCCGTGGACCCAAAGGCCTGACCCGATTGCCGGGTTCCGGTGGGGCCTGCGACATTGCGTCCCTAGCACACCGGTTCGTCGTTCTCTTGGAGCATGCCAAGCAGAGGCTGCCCGAGAGTGTTTCCTTCGTAACCAGCCCCGGAAACGGAGATGGCCGTGGCTGGCGCAAGCGAGTCGGCCTGCCGCGCGGCGGTCCGGCGGCGGTTATCACCACCCAGGCTGTGCTGCGCTTCGGCGAAGACGGGGAGGCGTATCTGGCGTCCGTACATCCGGGGATCGAAGTGGACGATATCCTAGCGAACACGGGCTGGCAGCTGCGCGTTTCCGAAAGTCTCGCATCTACGCCAGAGCCGACCGCACCCGAATTGCAGGCAATTCGCGAGTACGACAAGGAAGGTTTCTGGACGAAATAGTCTCCTGTGGCGCGGACGCCCTCGCCCGCGATTCAGGCGGTGTTCTTATGGCGACTCAGGCGATCGCAACCTATTCCCGGCTGACTGTGGAATTTCATCCACCCGTCGCCCGCATCAGCCTGAACCACCCTTCGCTCAACGTCATTGACGTGCTGATGATGGAAGAGTTGCTGCAGGCGATCACAGAAGTCGAATCCCGGAAAGATGTTTCCGTCCTCGTGCTCACCGGGCAAGGCAAAGCCTTTTCCGTGGGTGTCGATGTCGGCGCTCACACTCCCGACAAAGTCGAGGGCATGCTGGGCAAGTTTCACGGCGTAATCCGGGCGCTGATCGCCTCGACAAAGGTGACGATTGGAGTTGTCCACGGACACTGTCTGGGCGGTGGGGCTGAGCTGGCCATGATTTGCGATGTGGTCTACACGACAGAATCTGCGCTTTGGGGATTTCCGGAGATCAAGCTGGGATGTTATCCGCCTGTCGCTGTCACCGCGCTAGCGGCTATAGTGGGACAAAAACAGGCTGCCGATCTGATCTTGACCGGGCGAACGATTTCGGGAACCGAAGCGGCGGCAATTGGCCTGGTCAATCGAGCGGTATCTGACAATCGATTGCTAAGGACGGTCGAGGAAACCGCCGTTCAACTCGTCAAGCTGAGTCCGGCGACGCTCGCGATTGCCAAGAAGGCAATCTACGCTTGGGATTCGGTGCACTTTGATAAAGGACTGGCGCGCGCTGAAAAGATTTATCTGGAAGAGCTCATCAAGACGCAAGATGCGCAGGAAGGCATCGAAGCTTTCCTGCACAAGCGCGAGCCTCAATGGAAGGGCAAGTAACGCCATGGCCAAACTACTTGCCATGCGCGACGCGATTGCCGAACTGGTGCCCGACGGCGCCAGCGTTGCGCTGGGCCTCCAACTAGAGCAGATGATTCCGTTTGCCGCCGGACACGAAATCATTCGACAGAAAAAGCGCGATCTGACTCTGATTGGCCCGATTTCCGACATCCTCTTTGATCAGTTAATTGGAGCCGGCTGCGTGCAGCAAGTCATCGCCGCCTGGGTGGGGAACGTAATGATGGGCTCCGCCTATAATTTTCGACGCGCCGTCGAACAGGACGGCATGAAGGTCTTTAACCTGACCAACTTCACCGTCGCGCTGGCCTTGCAAGCCGGTGCGATGGGAGTTCCGTTCCTCCCCACGCGCACGGCATTAGGAAGCGATGTAACGAAGGGCAATCACTTCTTCTACCAGATTTTCTCTCCCTTTGAAGGCAAAGAGCCGCTGTGGGCGGTGCGCGCGTTGAATCCAGATGTCGCGATCGTGCATGTGCAGCGCGCCGATCGCGACGGTAATGCGCATTGCTGGGGTAATTTCGGAGTCATGCTGGAAGGAGTACGTGCGGCTAAGCGTGTGATTGTCGTGGCGGAAGAGGTTGTCGAGCCGGAGATGATCGCCAGTGACCCCAACCGCACGGTTATTCCAGGATTTCTGGTGAACGCCGTGGTGGAGTCGCCGTTGGGGGCGCACCCCTCGCCGGTACAGGGTTACTACAAACGCGATGACGCGTTCTTCCGGCAATATCACGAGCAGACGAAAACGAAAAGCGACAATGATGCGTGGCTTGCGCGCTGGGTATACGGCGTGGGCGATCGCCGCGCCTATTTGAATCAGTTGGGTGCATGCCGGGTTGAAGAACTGGGCGTGAAGCAGCATGCCTATGCGGTCCCGGCCGACTATGGATACTAAATGATAGCTGAGGGCTGACAGCTGAAAGCTGTTCATGAAAAAAGAACTCATCGAGCTGAAAGTCAACGGTCGCACCCGCGAGCTGGCCATCGAACCCAGCAAACTGCTGCTGGATGTGCTGCGCGAGGATCTGCAGCTCACTGGATCGAAGCGCGGCTGCGATGACTCCTCTTGCGGCGCCTGCACCGTGCTCGTGGATGGCACGCCTATGCTTTCCTGCACGCTCCTGGCCGCTAGTTGCGAGGGACAGGAGGTCACTACGGTCGAAGGCATAAGTGAGCATGGCAGTCTGGCGGCTATCCAGAAAGCCTATGGGGACTGGGGCGGAGCGCAGTGCGGGTATTGCACACCGGGATTCATGATTACTGTGAAGCATCTCTTGAGTGTGAATCCGAACCCCAGCGAGCAAGAGATTCGAGATGCGCTTAGCAGTAATCTGTGCCGCTGTACTGGTTACAGTCAGATGTACGAAGCAATCAAGGCGGCTATAGAAGCGGAGCAGAAGGGAACGGCGGCAGCCAATTAGCTTCACCGCCGAGAACGCCAAGAATCGCCGAGTTCGTTTTCCTCTGCGCTCTCGGCCTGCTCGGCGGTGAACCAACAGAAAATGTCTGACTTCAGCATAATCGGCAAACCCATCGCGATGGTGGACGCCGCCGGCAAGACCACCGGTGCGGGCAAGTACACCGACGATCTCAGCGTCCCCGGCATGCTGGTTGGGAAAATCCTGCACTCGCCGTATCCGCACGCGCGCATCAAGCGAATTGACACCAGACGGGCTAAAGTCCTGGATGGAGTCGTGGCCGTTGTCGCCGGCGCCGATGCGCCTAAAACTTACGGCATCCTTCCGGTGGGACACGACGAAACAGCGCTTGCCGTCGACAAGGTGCGCTATGTTGGCGACAACGTGGCCTGCGTGGCAGCTGTAGATGAGCCCACCGCGGAGAAGGCTCTGGAACTAATCGACGTGGATTATGAGGTTCTGCCCGCTTACTTCGATCCGGAAGAGTCTATGAGGACGGAGACTGACCTGATCCACAATGGCAAGCCGCACAACATCGAAAAGGATTACCACCACGTTTTTGGCGAGCCTGAAAAGGCTTTTGCAGAAGCGGACTATGTGGCGGAAGGACGGTTCATTGCCAATGAGGTCACGCACGCCGCCATGGAACCGCATTCCACGCTGGCATCATTTGAACTCGATTCCCATACCGGAAACCTGGGTCGGCTGACCGTGTGGTCTTCCACGCAAGTGCCCTATTACCTGCAGCACAAGCTCTCATTGGTGCTCGAAATGCCCATGTTCCAGATTCGCGTGATCAAACCACTCGTGGGCGGCGGGTTTGGCGGCAAGAGCGAAGTGATTCCCCTCGAAATCATCGCGGCAGTCGCAGCCCGCGCAGCGCGCGCTGCGGTGAAGATCACCTACACCCGGGAAGAGGTCTTCTGGGCCCACCGTGGGCGGCCGCGGACGATCGTTGATCTCAAGACTGGCGTGAAGCACGATGGTCGCATCACTGCTGTGAAGGCGCGGGTGGTGCAGGATGGTGGAGCCTATTGCTCGTACGGCGTGGTGACTATTCTTTATTCGGGCGCGCTGCTGGGCGCCTTGTACGACATTCCCAACATCCAGTACGACGGTTATCGCGTGCTGACCAACAAGCCTGCCTGCGGCGCCATGCGTGGACATGGCACCGTGAACGTGCGCTTCGCCTTCGAATCGCAGCTCGATGAGATCAGCGCGAAGCTGGGCATTGATCCCGCGGAGATGCGACGTCGCAATCTGCTCAAGCCGCCGTGTGTCACCATTAACGGGCTGCGCGTGCAGAGCTATGGCTTGCCGGAATGCATTGAGCAGGTAGTTGGGCGTTCCGGATGGAAGCAGCGCAAAGGCAAGCTGGGCAAGGGAAGAGGACTGGGATTAGGTTGCAGTCACTATGTCAGCGGCGCGGCCAACTCAATCATCCGCTCCGACATGCCGCACTCGACCGTAAACATCAAAATTGATCGCGATGGCGGTGTGGTGGTTTACACGGGTGCGTCGGAAATCGGGCAGGGCTCCGACACCATGACTGCGCAGATTGCAGCAGAGGTGCTGGGGTGTTCGCTGAGTCGCGTGAAAGTCGTGGCGGCAGATACAGATCTGACCCCTATCGACATCGGGTCCTACTCCAGCCGGGTAACGTTCATGGCGGGTAATGCAACGCTGCGTGCTGCCGAGGAAGTGAAGAAGCAGATTGCTTCGGCGGCGGCGCGGAAGATGAACTGTGCTGTGGAAGATCTGGTGTTCCGGGACGACTCGGTTTTCCAGAAAAGCGCGGGCAAGAATTCCCGCGTCACATCGATTGAAGCTAGCGCAAGCGGACGAGTCGAGGGGCAGATCCTTCGCGGTTCGCTGCAGCAGAAGCGAAAAGAAGAAGGTTCGAAAGCCTGGATGTCGTTCGAAGAAGCGGTCGTGGCCGCCATCGACTTCCATGGTGCGCTGACCGGAACCGGTTCCTACGCACCTCCTCCGGAAGCTCGTGGCGGCAAGCATAAAGGAGCCGGGGTAGGTCCGTCGCCAGCCTATTCATATTCCGCTCAGGTAGCCGAAGTCAGCGTGGACGAAGATACCGGCGAAGTAATCGTCCACAAAGTATGGGCCTCGCATGATTGCGGGCGAGCGCTGAATCCGGTTGCGGTCGAAGGGCAGATTATCGGATCGGTTTGGATGGGCCTCGGGCAAGCGCTCCAGGAAGAGATGGTCTGGAAAGACGGGATGCTCATGAATCCCGGGCTGCTCGAATATCGCAGCCCTTCGGCGATCGAGTCGCCGGAGATCGAGCCCATTATCGTCGAGAGCATCGATCCAGAAGGCCCATTTGGGGCAAAGGAATGTAGCGAGGGATCGCTGGCGGCCACGATTCCAGCCATCGCCAATGCAATTTATGACGCAGTTGGAATTCGCTTGCATGAGGCGCCCTTCACGCCGGAGCGGGTATTGGCAGCCCTGCGTGCGAAGAAGAACGCGAAACCCATCAACATGACCGAGGGCATCGATCCGACTGCCCCCACGCGGTTTCGCGAGCATGGCGGATCGCTGTGGTTCCGGGGCAAGGGACCGGAGCGGCATCCGCTCGACCCCGCGCGGCGCGACACCATAGTGGAAGCCGGGGGTGACGATTGAGCCTCCCGCAATTCAAGCTGCGGCGCCCGCGGAGCCTCGAAGAAGCAATTGGATTCCTGGCAAAGCACGCGAGCATCCGCGTGCTTGCAGGCGGTACGGATCTGATTCCCTCGATGCGTCAGAAATTGTTTGAGCCACAATATGTGCTCGATATTCGCCATATCCCAGAACTGAGGGGCATCCGTCCGCAACCCGGAAATGGCGTCGAAATCGGCGCTCTGACCACACTCAACATCATTGAGCATTCTGAATTCCTGCGGCAGCACTATCCGGTCCTTACCCAGGCCGCCGCGACCGTCGCATCTCCGGTGCTGCGCAATATGGGAACGATTGGCGGGAATATCTGTCTCGACACTCGCTGCCTGTGGTACAACCAGTCGTTGACCTGGCGGAAAGCTTGCGGCTTCTGCATCAAGAAAGATGGGGATCTCTGCCATGTCGCACCCGGCGGGATGAAGTGCTGGGCAGCCTTTTCGGGAGATACACCTCCGGCTCTCTTATGCCTGAATGGCGAGATCGAGATTGCCGGTCCATCGGGTGTGCGCCGGATGCCGCTGCAGGAGTTTTACACGGGGGCTGGTGACAACTACCGCAAGCTGCAGCCGAACGAGTTGCTCACGCGGATTTTCTTGCTCGAATCTTCGGCCGACTATCGTGGCGTATACCGCAAGCTGCGTGTTCGAGGTTCGATTGATTATCCGCTGGCTGGAGTAGCAGTCGCACTGAAGAAATCCAACGGCCACATTTCGGACGCGCGCGTTGCCCTCACCGCCGTCAATCCTGCGCCCACACTGGTCAAGGGAGCAGCGGCCGCTCTAGAAGGAAAAGCGATCGATGAGGAGCTGGCAGAATCTGTAGGTGAGTTGGCCGCCAAGACCGCCAAGCCGCTGACCACATCGGCGCTAACTCCGGAGTATCGGCGCGAGATGATTCGAGTGTTCACGAAGCGAGCGCTCTTAGCGGCTGGTAATGATTGAGGTTCTCAGGCCAACGACCGACGTCCAAGGACAGACCACGCACTTGATCACCGACTGCCACATTCATATCCAGCCCATGGAGATGTTCAAGCCGCAGGCGCTGGAGTTGATGAAACAAAAGCGAGCCAATTTCGAGGAAATCGCCGAGTTCTGCCGCTCCCCTAAAGCTTTCCTGAAATATCTTGATCGGGCCGGTATCGACCGGGCGGTGCTCATTAACTATGTCGCGCCGGAAGTGATTGGGTTTACCGCAGGCGTAAATCAGTTTGTCTCCGACTACGCCAAGGAAAATCCGCAGCGCTTGATTTCCTGCGGAAGCCTGCACCCGCGGCACACCTCGAACATCCTGGCGGATGTGGAGCAGATCCTGCGACTTGGCATTCGTATGATCAAAATCCATCCACCGCACCAACTGCTTTTTCCGAATGACTATCTTAGCGGCGTGAAGGAACTGGAAATCATCTACCGGGCCGCGGAGGCAAATGGAGTGCCAGTGATGTTCCACACCGGGACGTCGATCTTTCCAGGTGCCCGCAACAAATATGGCGACCCGATCTACATCGACGACGTTGCCGTGGATTTTCCGAAGCTGAAAATTCTGCTGGCCCACGGCGGGCGGCCACTGTGGATGCACACTGCGTTTTTCCTGGTACGCAGACATTCCAGCGTTTACCTTGACATCAGCGGAATACCGCCGAAAACTCTGCTCAAGTACTTCCCGCGCCTACATGAGATCGCGGGTAAGACCCTGTTTGGCACGGACTGGCCGGGACCGGGCGTGCCGGATCTTAAGAAGAATCTGGATGATTTCCGCGCCCTGCCTCTGGACAGCTCAGTGCGGGAGCAGATCCTCACAAAGACAGCCTTGAGTATCTGGCCAGCCTAAGTTGATCAATGAGGTGTCATCGTGAGCGAAGCTAATGCTCTGGGACGGAGAGTAGCCGGCTCGAAGGATTGGATTTTCCCGTCGCTTATATAATTCCGTTTCGCAAGTAATCAAATCTCATTAAATACGGTTTGCTTCGAGGTCTTGATGCGCATTGCAAAATTAGCCTTGCTTGCAATCCTAGGCGGGACCGTGCTCGTAGGAATGGCTCAGACCGCGAGCGACTCGCAGAAAGTCGAGTACACGCCCGGTTTGGATTTGAGGTCGCTCGACCGGAGCGTCGATCCGTGCGTGGATTTTTATCAGTTCGCCTGCGGCGGGTGGCTGAAGAACAACCCCATTCCTCCTGACCAGACCAGCTGGGGCCAGGATTCAAAGCTGCAGGAACAAAACCGGCTGATCCTCCGCCAGATCCTGGAAGAAGCGGCCCGGCCAAGTCCTGAGCGCACACCGGTTCAGCAGAAGATCGGTGATTACTATGGGGCGTGCATGGATGAGCCGGCAGTCGAACAAGCGGGCGTGAAGCCGCTCCAGGCGGATTTGGAGCGCATTGAGGGACTGAAGTCGGTGCGCGATTTGGCCGCATACTTGGCCAGTTATCACGAGCGCGATGTTTTCACCGTGCTGCCCACCGCGACGCTCTTTTCTTTTACCTCAGACCAGGACTTCAAGGAATCCTCGCGATATATTCCTGAGGCCGACCAGGGCGGAATCGGGCTGCCCGATCGCGACTACTACACGAAAGGAGATGCCAAGTCGCAGGAGATACGCAACGGCTACCTGGCGCATGTGCAGAAGATGTTCGAACTGCTGGGGGAAAAGCCAGACGCAGCCGCCGCGAACTCGCAGACGGTCATGCGTCTGGAAACCGTGCTAGCCAAGGGATCGATGACCCGGGTTCAGCGGCGCGACCCGGCTAGCCTCTATCACAAGATGACCCGGGCAGAGTTGCAGGCGCTGACGCCATCGTTTGATTGGAACACGTATCTCGCCGGGGTTGGATTGGCCGCCTCGCAGTCATTGAACGTCGTTGCCCCGGAGTTTTTCAAGGCGCTGGAACAGGAATTGAAGTCAGAACCTTTGGATGCCTGGAAGACTTACCTGGGCTGGCACCTGGCGCATTCCAATGCGCGTTATTTGCCGGCGGCATTCGTGAATGCTGATTTCGACTTCTTCAGCAAAACAATGGGCGGGCAAAAAGAGCTTCAGCCGCGCTGGAAACGCTGCGTGCGCTTCGTGGATCGCGATCTGGGCGAGGCGCTGAGCCAGATTTATGTCGAGAAGACGTTTGGCCCAGACGGCAAACAGCGCACGTTAAAAATGGTGCAGGAAATTGAAGCAGCCATGGAACGGGATATTCATCAGCTGCCGTGGATGTCGGAGGCGACCGAAAAGCAGGCGCTCGACAAACTGCACCTGATTCGGAACAAAATTGGGTATCCAGACAGGTGGCGCGACTACAGCTCGGTTTCCGTTCGGCGGGATGACGCGCTCGGGAACGTGCAACGATCGGTCACGTTTGAGTTTCACAGGCAGCTGAACAAAATTGGCAAGCCGATCGATCGCGGAGAATGGCAGATTACCCCTGCCACCGTCAATGCCTACTACAACCCTCAGATGAACGACATCAACTTTCCTGCCGGTATGCTGCAGCCTCCGTTTTTCGACAAGAAGATGGATGACGCCGTGAACTACGGTGACATTGGCGGAATCATTGGCCACGAGCTCACTCATGGTTTCGACGACGAAGGCCGGCAGTTCGATGGCCAGGGCAATCTACGCGACTGGTGGACTGCAGCCGATGCCAAGGAGTTCGAAAAACGCGCCAGCTGCGTCTCAGATCAGTATTCGCAATACACGGTCGTGGACGACATCAAGATCAACGGCAAGCTCACTCTGGGGGAAGACGTCGCCGACTTGGGCGGGCTCACTCTGGCGCTCATGGCCTGGCAGGACGCGACCAACGGTCAGAAGCTGCAGCCCATCGATGGCTTCACTCCCGAGCAACGCTTCTTCCTTGGTTATGGCCAGGGCTGGTGCACGAATGAAACTCCCGAGCGGCTGCGCATGCGGGCGGCAATGAATCCGCACTCACCCGATAAGTACCGGGCCAACGGAGTAGTTTCCAACATGCCTGAATTCCAGAAGGCATTCGGCTGCAAGGCGGGCCAGCCCATGGTGCGAGCCAACCAGTGCCGAGTCTGGTGAGCGTCCGCTGCTTCGGCGGAATCAACTTTTCCAATCAGAGCACAAAGAATAGAATGCCGCTTCCGTTCACTTGGGCAAATGAACTCCGAGTGCTCGCGGAGTTTCAAATCTTCGGCGCCAGACTCAATACTCAATTCCCGCAGCGCGCAGTTGCGAAGCGAAGCAATTCGAGAACTGGAGGTCTTTGATGAAGCGGTTCCTGTGGCTTTCTCTGTTCACCCTGACATGCGCCGCCTGGGGGCAGGCCGCCCCGTCAGCGGATTCCGGCCGACTGTTCCTTCCGAAGAATTTCGCGTGGGGGTACACGCAATTCGACGTTGCTCCGCCGCATAACGAGCCTGATCCGAACTTATGCGCCGCCAATGCCCGCGATTTCGGCGGTGTCAATGCTCCTTGTAATGCCTTTGTGCGCTACATGCTGTGGGGATATGTGGAGTTGCGTCCATTTGCCCGAACCCCTCTGCGACGGCTCATGTTTTTTGGCGAACCACGTTTCCTGTTCGGGAAGAATGTGCCGCAGTCGCTGTATACGTGGTCGATGGCCGGGATCGGATGGGAGCGGTCGTGGGGTGCGGGCATCGAAATCGGACACGGATTCGAAGTCCGCGTGACCCAGCACTTTCTTTTTCAGCGATTCGGCTCACGAGATCGCTACCTCGGACCCGCCGACTTGGGCGTAAACGGGCCATGGGGACGCTATACCGTGATCGGTGTCAGGAAATATTTCGGATACAGGAAGGAAGGCGAGTAGCCGGCAGGTGGGCTTTAGTGAAGGGGCATTCGCTATTCCGTATCACCCCTAGTCGCAAGCAGATAAACAGCCGCTGAGCTCATGCTATGCTCAAATTTCGAGCTCATGGCCTTGCCTACTCCTGGAGCTTCAAATGATTCGCGGGAGCCGCTCGACGTTGCTGCGGCCGTGGCCAGCATCCCGTTCCAGCATCCGGAAGCGGCGCGGCAGAATCTTTCGCGCGCGGCAGCGCAAGTTTCTCCCGGTGTGGCAGCCGCTCTGCCGGCCTTGCTGCTGGAAATTCCCGATCCTGATTCTGCCCTTATGCTCTTTGACCGGCTGGTTAGCGAGCCAGGAGGAGACATGGTGCGGTTGTTGGAGCGCCAGAACTTCCTCGCGCACTACGCCATTGCTGTCTTTGGACACAGCCGCTATCTGGGCGAAACGCTGATCCAGAATCCCGACCTGCTGCAGTCTTTTCTGCGAGAAAAAAACCTTGATCGAAGTTTTTCGCGGGAAGAGTTTCACGAGGCTCTGGCACGCTTCCGGGCGAGGTCGTTTGAGACAGATGTGTCGTTGTTGCTGGCACGTTTCAAACGGCGCGAATACGTGCGCATCATGTTGCGCGATGTATTGAAGATCGCGCCCCTGGCCGAGACCACAGCCGAGATTTCTGCACTTGCCGATGTGCTGATCGAAGACGCGCTGCGGGAAGCCGACAGTCATTTGCAGCGGCGGTATGAGACTCCGCAGCATATCGACACGGAAGGGCGCTTGGCGGACACCGCTTTCACGATTCTTTCCCTGGGCAAGCTGGGCGGGAACGAGTTGAATTACAGCTCCGACGTAGACCTGCTGTTTGTCTACGGCGACGGCAAGGAGCCGCCGCAAGCTTCCATCTCGAACAAGGAATATTTCATCCGCCTCGCCCAGCAGGCTACCGAGATACTCTCGCGCGTCACCCGGGAGGGACCGGTGTTTCGCATTGACCTGCGGCTTCGTCCGCAGGGGAATGAAGGTGAGTTGGCAGTCAGTCTGGGGCACGCTCTGCGTTACTACGCGGAGACGGCGCACGATTGGGAAAGACAGGCGTTGATCAAGCTGCGCTATTCGGCCGGGGATCCCCTGCTGGCGCGAGAGTTCATCCGGGGCGTGCAGCCACATGTCTATAGCGAGCGGGTGAATTTCGCAGCCATCAAGACTGCACTGGTGTCGCGGGAAAGGATGCACACTCGCAGGCGCCGTCCAGTCTTGCACCATGATCATGGACTGGACGTAAAACTCGATCATGGCGGTATTCGCGATATCGAGTTTCTGGTGCAGTGCCTGCAGAGGGTCTATGGGGGCGAGGAACCCTGGCTACGCTCAGGCGGCACGCTATTTTCGCTGCAGAAGCTGCATGACAAGCAACATATCAGCGGGAAGGAGTTTCATGAACTGACCAGCGCTTATGTTTTTCTGCGGCACTTCGAACACCGGCTGCAATTGCGGCAGGGGCAGCAGACGCACCGGTTGCCTAGTAATCCGGCTGAATCAGAGATTCTGCGGCGGTCGATGGTGCGCTTGCTCACGGGCGAAGATCGCTCCGCCGACATGCTGGAAAACGTACATCGGAGAATGGCTGCAGTAGCTGAGATTTATAACCGGATCATTTATCACCAGCAGGCGCGCAAGGACCAGGAGTCGGCCGATGCGGAGTTCCAACTGCGCAGCCGGGTTGAGCTTAGTGGGGCGGACCAGTCGAACCAGCAGATCCTGGAACGGCTGGCAGCGGATGCGCCTGCACTCAACGAAGTCGCTCGCCGCGGTGATCTCAGCCTGCAGGCGCGCCGGAACCTGTACCGGTTTCTAAGTTCAGCGTTAACGAGTTCGGAGCGATACGCTGTCGTGGTACGGCATCCGGAAGCGGTGGCGCGGGCTTTGTTGTTGTTCGATACGAGCGATTACCTGACTGACCTCCTCATTCGGCACCCCGAAGAAATCGTCACCCTCGCCGAGGCCACGGAGCCGGCGTCGCGCATGGGAAGCGGTTACTTGTTCGATGGGCCGTTTGGACGGGGTTCCGCGTCACGCGATCCGGTGTTTGCCTATGTGGCTACCTCATCCGCCCCTTACGGTGAAAAGCTCGCGCTGCTGCGGCAGCATTACCGACATAGGACGTTTGCCGGCGGGGCCAAGGACATTACTGAATTGCGAGATGTCTACGAGTCTCTGGCAACCACGACAGCCGCCGCAGAAGACGCGATTGCGGCAGCTTTCGGGATTGCTGAGCAGCCGGACGGTCTGGCGGTGATGGCGCTGGGGCGGCTGGGGACAGGGGAGTTCGACCTGCTCTCGGATGCGGACGTGCTGTTCGTGGGGGAAGAGACATTCGATCGCGCCGCCCTAACCAAATCAGCTGAACAGATGATGCACGCGCTGGCGGCCTACACGCGCTACGGCATGGTGTTTCCTGTCGATCCGCGATTACGCCCGCGGGGTGGCGAAGGCGAATTGGTGGTCACCCCGAAACAGCTGGAGGCTTACTTTGGGCAGGAGGCGCAAGCCTGGGAAGCATTGATGTATACGAAGCTGCGCTTCATCGTTGGCTCGCGCCGAGTTGGGGAGCGAGCCAGTGCGGCAATCAAAGTATTGTTTCAACGCTTTCGGGCAGATTCGAATTTTCTGTCTGCAGTCCGCGAGATGCGGACGCGCCTGGAAGCAGGAGAGAAGAGTTTCAAAACCTCTCCCGGTGGAGCCTATGACATCGATTTTATGGTCAGCTACCTGCTGATCAAGAATGGGTTGCGCGAAACGAGCGGAAGCCTGCGTGACCGGCTGTGGCGATGTGCGGATGCAGGTATTCTGAGCAAGGCGGATGCGGGGCGGCTGGACCACGCCGCTGAGTTGTTGCGAACCGTGGAGCATGTCGTACGGCTGGTGGTGGGCCGGACCCGCAAGTGGCTGCCCGGCACAGAGCACGCGCGGCGAGTCACGGCAGAATTGACGTCAAGAGTATTGAGACGGGAATTCGCCGAAGGACTAGAGGCGGAGTTGCAGCGCAATATGCAAGAAGTACGTGAGATCTTCCAGCACGTGCTGGCCTAGCCCATCACCCCTTGGCTGGCGGAAACCGGCATCCGCGGCCGGCGGCTGCGCTGTACCAGCCAGATGATGAATGCCACGATGAGGCCAATACAGATCAGCGGGGGCAGAATAATGGCGAGCAGCCAGCGGGTACCTTCCAGCGAAGTACGGTCGCCGGTTACACTGGCCTGAGGCTGGATGCGCACGGCTCCGGCCACGGTCGTGACATCGCCGCCAATCCGCGTGCCGCTGTCTACGCGAATGTTGCCCCAGATGCTGGTGACGTCTCCCGCCACTTCGGCACCTTGCTCGATAGTGATATTGCCGTGGATGGCGGTCACATCGCCGGCGGCTTGACCGCGCACGTAAATCGAGCAATTGATGCACGTGACCTCGCCGACTTTCTGGCCCGGGCCGACGCGGATGTCGCCATTAAATTGCGTCAGATCGGGATTTTCCTTGGCCCACGCAGATGCAGCCAGAAGCAAAGAAAACAGTAAACAGCCGAAAAAGTAGCCAGTAAATCGCGTCATGCTTGTCTCCTGAAAGCGGGGCTGAGGCCGGCATCCGAGATTATGCCAGAGATTACCAAATCCTCAGCAAGAGTTAGAGGTTAGAAGGGCGATTTTCCCGGCGTTGTGACGTCGTCACCGGAGGTTGTGATGTACGTCATTTCTCCTATGTTCACGGCATTCTTTATAATCGGGGGGTTATTCCAACGCTTCCGGAGGTGTATTCATGGCAGGTTCTTACAACGGTGTTCCGGTGCCTCGCGACGGCGCCCGGATTAGCTATGACAACGGGCATTATACAGTGCCCGATAACCCAATCATTCCATTCATCGAGGGTGACGGCACGGGCCGCGACATCTGGAAGGCATCGGTGCGCGTATTCAATGCGGCCGTGGAGAAGGCCTACCGAGGCAGGCGGCACGTGGCCTGGTTCGAAGTGTTCGCCGGCGAAAAAGCAATGAGCAACTTCAATACCTGGCTGCCGGATGACACGGTCAATGCCATTCGCGAATTCCGAGTTGCTATTAAAGGGCCACTAACAACCCCTGTGGGCGGCGGCATTCGTTCCTTGAACGTCGCGCTGCGACAGATTCTGGACCTCTATGGCTGCGTGCGCCCGGTGAAGTATTACAAAGGGACACCTTCGCCGGTGAAACATCCCGAGCGCATGAACCTGACCATCTTCCGCGAGAACACGGAAGATGTTTATGCCGGGATCGAGTGGGAGCAGGGTACGCCCGAAGTTGCCAAGCTGATAGATTTCCTCAACAAGGAAATGCTGAAGGGCGGCAAGAAGCAGATTCGGCTGGACTCGGGGATCGGCATCAAACCCATTTCCGTGACCGGAACCAAGCGCCTGGTGCGCATGGCTATCAAGTCCGCTCTTGAGACTGGCAAGAAGAGTGTCACGCTGGTGCACAAGGGCAATATCCAGAAGTTCACCGAGGGCGCCTTCCGCAAGTGGGGTTATGACCTCGCGACTGAGGAGTTCCGCGACAAGGTTGTCACCGAGCGCGAGAGCTGGATTCTGGATAACAAAGATAAGAATCCCAATCTCACAATCGAACAGAATGCCAACATGGTCGAGCCTGGGTTGGAATTTGCGGCCGAAGAGTTCAAGAAATCCGTCTATAAAGAAGTCAAGGATGTGCTGGACAAGATCTACAAGACACACGGCAACGGCGCGTGGAAGAAGAAGCTGATGATTAACGACCGCATCGCGGATTCCATCTTCCAGCAAGTCGTGACGCGTGCAGACGAATATCAGGTGCTGGCCACGCCCAACCTGAATGGCGACTATATTTCCGATGCTTGCGCGGCGCAGATTGGCGGCCTGGGGATCGCGCCGGGCGCCAACATCGGGGACGGGTACGCAATCTTTGAAGCCACCCACGGCACAGCGCCCAAGTACGCCGACAAGGATGTCATCAATCCCGGTTCGGTGATTTTGTCGGGCGTGATGATGTTCCGCTTTATGGGCTGGAACGAAGCAGCCGACCTGATCGAACAAGGCCTGGAACGCACCATCGAGCAGAAGAAGGTCACGTACGACTTCGAGCGGCTGATGGAAGGCGCCAAGAAAGTGAAGACCAGCGAGTTCGGCAACTACATCATCGAGAACATGGAAGCCGGGGTTCTGACCGCGGCTGATTAGGTGATCTCGCAACCCGAGGGAGCTCATGAAATGTGCGCTCCCTTACTGAAACCACAAAGGGCCTCGAAGGGCAGTCGCCCTTTTGTGGTCCTGTGTGCCCTCTGTGGTTTAGACTTTTCGGCGTAATTCCCCTTTTCCGCGCAGCAGCGCGGCCATACGAGAAAGGACTTCTTCCATGCGCAATAAAGTGACAATTGTGGGTTCAGGCAACGTGGGCGCCACTGCGGCTCACTGGATGGCCTCCAAGGAATTGGCGGACATTGTGCTAATTGACATCATCGAAGGCGTGCCGGAAGGCAAGGGGCTTGACCTTCTCGAGGCCATGCCCATCGAGAAGAAAGATTCGTTCGTGCTGGGTACGGAAGATTATGCGGACACCGCGAACTCCGACATTGTTGTCATCACCGCAGGCGTGCCGCGCAAGCCGGGTATGAGCCGCGATGACCTGCTCAACATCAATCACAAGATTATGCGTGACGTAGTGGGTAAGGTTGTGCAGTATTCGCCCAACTGCATCCTGATCATCGTTTCTAATCCCCTGGATGCCATGGCGCAGGCGGCGTACAAGTTGAGCGGCTTCTCGCGGAATCGCGTGATCGGCATGGCGGGCGTGCTGGATTCTGCCCGCTTCCGAGCATTCATTGCGCAAGAATTGAAGGTAAGCGTGGAAAACGTGACCGCGTTTGTACTGGGTGGACACGGCGATACCATGGTGCCGTTGCCGCGCTATTCCACAGTCGCGGGTATTCCGATCACCGAACTTATGGATTCCTCAACCCTTGAGCGACTGGTGCAGCGTACACGGGATGGCGGAGCGGAGATCGTAAAATATTTGAAGACCGGTAGCGCGTATTACGCGCCCTCGGCGGCGGTTACCGAAATGGTCGAGGCCATTCTGAAAGACAAGAAGAAGATCCTGCCCTGCGCTGCCTATCTCGAAGGCGAATATGGATTGCAGGGACTTTTTGTCGGTGTGCCGTGCAAACTGGGCACCCGAGGTATCGAGCAGATCATCGAAATCAAACTCACACCCCAGGAGAAAGCCGCGCTGGAGAAGAGTGCCGGTGCGGTGAAGGAGTTGGTGAGCGTGATCGGGGTATAAGAGCAGTTCTCGGTGAATCCCATCCGCAAGGGCGGGATTTCTTTTGCACGATTGACATTGTGTGGGGACGGGTCTTTGACCGGTCCTGCGCGGGTCAGAAACCCGCGCCCACACGTTAAGCGCGCTCAATGGTCACGGATTTCAGAATTATATCCTTCATGGGCCGGTCTTGCCGGTTGCGTGGAAGCGCAGTGATTTTGTTCACCACGTCCTGACCTTCGGTCACTTCGCCGAAAATTGTGTGCTTACCGGTCAACCACGTCGTGGGGGTGACCGTGATGAAAAATTGCGAGCCATTTGTGTTCGGACCAGCGTTCGCCATGGCCAGCTTGCCGGGTTTGTCGAATTTGTGTGGCGAACCCTTGGTTTCATCTTCAAACTGATAGCCCGGTCCACCCATGCCGTTGCCTGCGGGGTCGCCACCCTGAATCATGAAATCGGGAATCACGCGATGGAAAATGGTGCCGTCATACAGGCGATCTTTGCTCTTCTTGCGCGAGACCGGATGCGTCCACTCACGCTTGCCTTCGGCGAGTTCGATGAAGTTAGTGACCGTCTTGGGAGCCTCTTTTTCAAACAGGCGGCAGACGATCTGGCCTTCGGTGGTGTCGAAAACAGCATACGTGCCGGGCTGGCGGGTCATAAGAGTCCTTTCTTCAGTAATAAAAAGCGAGAGCGAGGATGCCCTCGCCAGGGCCGGCGAGACGCCGGCGCTACTTGGAGGGCGGCTTTGCCGTTGCCGCGCCTCCACGTTCGATGGTGATGTGGCTGATTTTCACGGGACGGAAAGGCCGGTTATCGCGGGGATCGCTAGCCATCCGGGCAATCTGCTGCACGAGGGTCACCGTGGCAGGATCACACTGGCCAAAGATGGTGTGGCGGCCGTTCAGGTGCGGCGTAGGTACCTCGGTGATGAAAAACTGGGAACCGTTAGTATTCGGTCCGGAATTGGCCATCGCCAGACGGCCAGGACGATCAAACGTCAGGCTAGGCACGATTTCATCGCGGAACTTGTAGCCGGGATCGCCAGAACCATTGCCCGCCGGGTCACCACCCTGAATCATGAAGTTCGGGATTACGCGGTGGAAGATGGTCCCATCGTAGAGAGGTACTCCATGCTTGGTGGCGCCGCTTGCCGGATTCTTCCAGTCTTTGGTACCGGTGGCGAGACCGATGAAGTTGGCTACCGTTTCGGGTGTCTCCTTCTCGAACAGCCTGCAGCGCATTTTGCCGGCTGTCGTGTCGAAGATGGCAACCGGTTCTCCCGAGGATGCTGGTTTGGCTGCGGACTTGCGTGGAGCGTTTTTGCTAGCCTGCGAGTACATTGCTAATGAAATGCAGATAAACCAGACGATCATCAAAAGCTTTCGCATTCAGCACTCCTGAGATATCCGCCTTGGCCACGGATTAGCACGGATGCACCCGACTGTCTCTATGGGCTAGGCGCGATAAAAGAATTGTACGACAGGCAGTTCACTGGCTGCGTGTCTCGCCAGCCTGCATTTGCTGGCTGACGCGTTCGACATCTCTCATGACCCGCAACAGGTTCCCGCCGAGAATCTTCTTGATGTCCTCATCTTTGTAGCCCCGATCAAGCAGCGCCTCGGTGATCTTGGGCAGGTCGGCGGCGGAGTTAATGCCTTGCGGCAGTGCGCCGCTCACGCCGTCAAAATCCGAGCCCAGGCCAACGTGGTCAATGCCGGCGATCTTAGCGATGTGGTCGATGTGATCGACTAACGCCTTCAACGGGGGGCGAGGAATTTTGGCCAGCCATTGCTCTTCGATGGCTTCCGCGTCCATGTATTCCGGTTTCTTGCCTTCGGCTTTCTCTTTGGCAAGGGATTCTTGAACGGCAGCTTCCCGCTCTTTGCTCTGGGCGGCGTCGGCCTTCAAGAAATTCTCGTCAATGAAGCCTGCATAGAAATTAACCATGACCACGCCATTGTTTTTTGCCACGGCGCGCAGCATGTCATCGGTCATGTTCCTTGGCGCACTGGTGAGGGCCCGCGCTGAGGAGTGTGACGCGATGACGGGGGCTTTGCTTATCGCGATCGCATCCCAGAACGTTTTGTCGGCAACGTGGGATATGTCGACCATCATGCCCAGGCGGTTCATCTCCAGGACAACTTGCTTGCCGAAGTCGGTGAGGCCGTTGTGATGCTGAACCTTGGGATTGTTGATGTCGCCGGAGGAATCAGCCCAGTCGTTCGTGTTGGACCAGCTCAGGGTCATGTAGCGAACACCGATACGGTAGAAATCACGCAGCAGTCGCATATCATCTTGGATAGCGTGACCGCCTTCGACTCCCATCAAGGCAGCAAATTTCTCTTCTTGGTGAGCGCGCTCAATATCCGCGGCGGTGAAGGCCATCATTATCCGGTCGGGATGGCGGGCCGCCTGCTCGTAAACCGAGTCGATCAGGTCGAAGGCTTGTTTAGCATAGTTCGTTGGCGGCGTAGTTTGTGGGTCCACCCAGATTGAGAAAAACTCGGCCCCCAGATTGCCGGCGCGGACTTTGTCCAGGCTGATCTGCCCTTTGTCGTGGGGATCGGTGCTGCCGATGTCGAAGCCACGTTCAAGAAAGCGCTGGGGAGTGTCGGCATGCGTGTCCACGACAATAGCAGAGTCATGCAGGGCCCGAGCATGTGCGCTGACCTGCAAAGTGTCATTCTGGGCAGCTGCTATCGTACAGGTGAAGACGAACAGGGAAAGCCAGAGTCGAGAATCAGGTTTTAGCATGAGGTCTGAGCGTCCTGGAGTTCAGGCGCAAAGGATGGATTGTATACGGGCTTGGGGCTGGATGGAAATTCGAGGAACTACTCCGCGCGGGTCAGAGCGGCATCTACGGGATGTTGAGTTGGGAAAATAGTCTGGTTTTGCCGCCAATCGGAATAACGATAGGAAACCATCACGTGAAAGACCCATTGGCGCCGCTCTTCTTCGGGCTCGACCAGGCCGAGCGCCTTCAAGTAGAACAAGTAACTTTCGACGAAGTGAACTTGCGCCTTGCTCATGCCGCGACGCTGCAAGTCAAGCGTGATGCCCGCCAAGTGCGACGAGGCGGTCTCACCTTTCTCTGGAGCCGCATTGCGATTGCGCCGTCGGAGCTTGCGCTGTACCTTCACGGTGCGGACAGCGGAGTTCACCTGAATTTGGCTGTGGAACTGGCGGTAGTAGGCCTGGCTCAAATCTTCGACGAATTCCCGGGTCCAGGGACGGCAATAACGGCGAGTGGGGTCGAGGCGCGGATCGAAGCGCAGGAATTCACTTTCGCGGATCGGGACCAACTCTTCGCTGGCCTTCAGTTGTTCTAGTTCCTCGTCATCGGCAATCCGGGGAAGCTCCTGGCGATCGATTTCCTCATTTTGACGGAGCAGAGAATCATGAGATGGCCGGAACATGGGGTTCCAGCGCACGCGGCGGAAGTTCCGTTTTGAGGTCCGCGAGCGCTGCGCCGTTCCATTGTGGTGCATGGCAAGGACTTCGCCGCAGAGAGCGAGAGTCAAGAGTGCCAGCAGCGCAATGGAGCGTTGGAGTTTTGCGCGCAACGAAGTGGCCTCAATTCCGGGGACTGCCTGTGGCTTAAGGCAGAATGCGATTGTAACCCGGAGTAGGAAGAAAGCAAGTACTCAAGAAAGGGTAACTATCGTTACCAAAGATATGCGGGAGTGCAATTACGGAAGAGAGATTACCGATCTCTGGCCTGGAGACTCGACAGCTCGATTTCCCATGTCGTCGTCTTGAGCGAGCGTTGACCCCGCGAAGGATCGCGCAGCAGGACCTGGAATTTCCGCTGCACGTCAGATCCCTTCACGAGCTAGCGCCGGTTCAGGATCACGACATGCCATTTGAGCGGTGAGATCCCTCGCTACGCTCGGGATGACCGCGTGCGGCACAGACAGCCGCGCAAACGCGGTCACTTCCAAAAAAGGTCGCCGATAGCCTGCACGATTACCTCGCCACCGACTTGCGCTATCGAGCGGGTCAGGGGAATGTCCTTGGGACAAACTTCGACGCAGTTCTGGGCGTAGCCGCACTCCTGGATGCCGCCGTCGCCCATGAGGGCGGCCAGTCGTTCGCGTTTGAGGGCTTTTCCTGTGGGATGCGTGTTGAAAAGGCGAACTTGTGAAATGGTGGCGGCGCCCACGAATCCGGTGCTCTCGTTGAATTGAGGGCAGGCTTCCATGCAGCAACAGCAGGAAATACAGCGGGAGAGCGGGTACGCCTGCTCCTGATCCTCCAGGGTGAGACGTGGGCCGGCTCCCAAGTCATATGTACCGTCAATTGGAACCCATGCTTTTACGGCTTTGAGATTCTCAAATAGGACACTACGGTCTACCGACAAGTCACGGATCACCGGGAATTTGGAGAAGGGCTCGAGCTTGATGGGCTGTTCCAATTGATGAACCAGCGCGGAGCAGGCCATGCGAGCGCGGCCATTGATCAGCATGGCGCAGGAGCCGCACACTTCTTCCAGGCAGTTCGAGTCGTAGGTGATGGGCGTCGTCTTCTTGCCGTCGCGCGTGACGGGCTTAGCAGCAATGTCCATCAGGGACGAGGTGACGTTCATCCCGGGTTTCCAGTCGAGCTCGAACTCTTCCCAGTACGGCCCGGATTCCGGGTTGTTCTGACGTTTTATGCGAATAATGACGTTTTTGTTATTAGCCATGAGTATCGGTCTTCTTGTTGGTGTTAATTCCTAACACCTGGCATGTCGTTCAATGACGTAAACACCCGCTTAAAATTGCGAGCACGCCGCACAGCATCAAGACCACTACGGTCAGCCACGGAAGCAAGTGGAACGTTAACAAGGGCACGATGACCAGAACCACGCCCGTGGCGATGTACAGCACGCTTAGCGTCGAGTTCAGGTTGCGTTCCAGATGCATTTTGTCCCTGTGAGTCAGTACTTCCTGGTCCGCGGCGGAATCAGCGAAATGTCTACAGGCTCGAATTCAAATTTGGGCTCGTCAGCATCCGCAGCAAAGCTGGCCTTGGTTGTCTTGAGCCAATTCTTGTCGTCACGCTCCGGGAAGTCTGGCTTGTAGTGAGCGCCTCGGGATTCGTCTCGCATGGCAGCACCCTGGGTGATCACTCGCGCCAGTTGCAACATGTTGTAGAGCTGGCGTGTGAATACAAAGGACGTGTTCGCCCACTGGGTGCGGTCGCTCAAATTGACGTGCTGGTAGCGCTCCAGCAATTCGACAAGCTTGGCATCGGTTTCTTTCAGATTTTTGTTGTAACGGATGACTGTGCAGTTCTTGGTCATCACGTCGCCCAGTTCGCGCCAGAGCAGGAACGGATTCTCATTTCCGTCCGCCTTGATCAGCTTGGCGTTGATTTCTTCCTGGCGCTTGCGCTCGGCATCGAAGCAGCCGTTACTGGTGGCGCTGGTTGAATTCCGAGCGTATTTGATCGCTTCCGGTCCGGCAACGAAGCCACCGAAGATGCAGGAGACCAACGAGTTTGCTCCCAGCCGGTTGGCGCCATGGTACTGGTATTCGCACTCGCCAGCAGAATAAATTCCGGGGATGTTTGTGGCTTGCTTGAAGTCCACCCAGAGTCCGCCCATGGTGTAGTGCATGCCGGGGAAGATCTTCATGGGCGTCTCGCGCGGATCGTCGCCGACAAACTTCTCGTAAATCTCCAGAATGCCTTCCAGTTTGCGGTCGAGGACCTTGCGGTCGATCTGGGTCAGGTCGAGATAGACCATCGGCTTGCCATCGATTCCGAGGTGATACTCGTAAACCACCTTGTGAATAGCGCGGGTAGCCACATCGCGCGGGACGAGATTGCCGTACTTCGGATACCATTCTTCGAGGAAGTACCAGCGCTCGCTTTCCGGGATGGACTTGGGATCGCGCTGGTCAGCTGATTTTTTGGGCACCCAGACGCGTCCCCCTTCGCCGCGGGCCGATTCGGACATTAACCGCAGCTTGTCTTCGCCGGGTATGGACGTCGGGTGAACCTGGATGAACTCGCCGTTGGCGTAGTAGACACCCTGCTGATAGAGAGCCGACTGGGCCGACCCCGTGCAAACTACGGAGTTAGTCGACTTTCCGAAGATTGCGCCGATGCCGCCGGTGCAGACAATGATCGCGTCCGCGGGGAAGGTGCGCACCTCCATAGACCTCAAATCCATGGCGCAAATCCCACGGCACACGCGACTGGAATCAATGACGGCCGAGAGGAATTCCCAACCTTCGTACTTGGTGACTTTTCCTTCGGATTCATAGCGGCGCACTTGCTCATCCAGCGCATAGAGCAGTTGCTGGCCGGTGGTTGCGCCGGCGAATGCGGTACGGTTGTAGAGCGTTCCGCCAAAGCGCCGGAAATCAAGGAGGCCCTCAGGAGTGCGATTGAAGGGGACGCCCATGCGATCGAGCAGGTCGATAATGCCAGGTGCCGCCTCGCACATCGCCCTTACCGGCGGTTGGTTCGCGAGGAAATCGCCGCCATAAACGGTATCGTCGAAGTGCTGCCAGGTGGAATCTCCCTCACCTTTGAGGTTCTTGGCAGCGTTGATGCCACCCTGGGCACAGACGGAGTGGGAACGCTTGACGGGTACGATGGAGAACAGATCCACCTGCCCGCCCACTTCGGCGATCTTGATGGTGGCGGAGAGTCCCGCCAGGCCGCCGCCGATGACTATGATTTTCGGATTTGATGCCATGTCACTCAAATTCCAATCTGCCGGGATTCAACCCGGTTATTAACCTATGAGAAGCGATTGTGCGGCACTGGGCATGGGCTGCAACGGCGTCTTCAGGAACGTATACATCGTGGCCGCGCCTGCGGCGACGAAGACCACCGCGATGGCAAAGCAAATGTAACCCCACTTGCGGCGTGCGTTGTCACCGCTGGTAATCCCCCACTTAGCCGCGAACAGCCACAAACCATAAGCAAAGTGCCAGGAAGCCGCTAGGATGGCGATCGCATAAAAAGCAACGATCCAGGGATTCTGGAATTCCATCTGTACCTTGGGAAAAGCAACGGCAGGCTCAGCGAGAATATGCGCTCCGTAGAAACGCAAATGCCAGACGTGATATCCCATGTAGAAGAACGCGATCGCACCGGTCCAGCGCTGGGCTGCATACATCCAATTGCCCATCCAGGGATAGTCGCCGACGTTGGTTTCTCCGCAATACCAGATGTAAAAGCCGTACAGTCCGTGAAACGCGATGGGAATCCAGATAAAGAACAACTCCAGAAAGAAGACGAACGGAAGTCCGGCAAGCAGGGCGACTTGCTTGGTATAGGCCGCCGGGCCCTGCGTGGCGACGAAATTGGAAAAAAAGTGCTCTACCAGAAACGCGCCAATGGGGATGATGCCGGTCAAGGAATGCAGCCGGCGCAGAAAGAATGAATAACCCTGACCGGCTCGCAGGGGGGCGACGCCGCTTGTGACTTGGGTCGGAGTCGCTGGACTGGCCGTTGTTGCCACAGGACTGCTCCTTGTAGGTTCCAGGATGGTGACGGAACCTTTCATTATCTTGGTGCCACAGAAATGAAGTCAAGAAAAGAGAGAGTTTAGAATCCAGCGGAACACAATGATGTGACGGCGGTCACCGATGATGCGTGAGGCCGCCTGACTTGGTTCTGGCTGCATCGCATCTCATTTTTGGTCGTACCACGACAGAAATTTGCGGAAGGCCGCCCCACGATGGCTGTAACCCGCCTTCTCTTCCGGGGTAAGTTGCGCGAAGGTTTTCCGGATTTGCGGGAAGTAGAAGAGCGGATCATAACCGAAGCCGCCGGAACCGCGAGGGTGGTCCAGAATGATGCCTTCCGCCTCGCCAGGAAAGGTGGCAATGGTCTGGCCGTCACGTGCGGCGGCAATAACACAGACGAACTTTCCCGTTCTGCGGTCTGCAGGAGTGCCTTCGAGTTCGCGGAGAACGCGCGCATTGTTGGCCTCATCGGCGGTGTTGTTCTCAGCCCGGTGTGGTTCTTCGGCGGCGTAGCGGGCTGAGTGGACGCCCGGGGCGCCACCCAGAGCGTCTATTTCCAGGCCGGAATCGTCGGCGAGGACGATTTCCTCGGATACCAAGCGGCTATAGTGCTCGGCTTTCTTGCGAGCGTTAGCCTCGAAGGTCAAGCCATCTTCGATTGCGACCGGAAGGGAAGAGAAGTTTGGGATGGTTTTTACTTCGACTCCGTGCGACTTGGCCGCACCCGCGAAGTCACGCAATTTGCCGGGATTCGAGGTGGCGATGAGGATGTGTTTCATGCGTTAGGCGTCCGGCCCTCGGCGCTGGACTCTAGGTAAAGTGTGAGTCACGAACCTACCATTTGCATGTAGTCATCCTGAGGGACCCTGGGTCGGGAAGGATCTCGCGCGCACTACCCTTAACCAGTGCCCGCCAGATCGTTCGCGGGTTGCAAGCCCGCTCAGGAGGGCGACATAGATTCTGATCGTCTCTTGTCCGTTGCGATGACACCTACTATGAGAACTACACTGACTCCCGATATGACTCCTCCCAGCGTGCGGTCCCATGTGCGGATCAGAGTAATGCGCACGCGGTTGTTGCCCGGTGGGAGCGCAAACATCATTTGTCCGGTTACTTCGTGCATTTCAGTCGGGACAACCCGGCCGTTCACCTCCACTCTCCACGCTGGATAATTGAAAAGGCGCAATATGGCGCGGCTCGGTTGGGTCACGTCGGCAGTGAAGGACCTGGTCTCCGGCGACCATTGCTGCACGTGAACCCGAACCTGGCCGCCTCCTTCCACCACGACTTTACGGACGTCCTGCTTGATCTCGTAAGGGTCGGCTCCGGTCGGGACATATTCGTCGGTGCCCTCGTAGCCCTTGCCTTCTTCGAGGTTATCGTGCATTTCGGCGATATCGTCCGCGCTATCCCACCAGGGCGTTTGGATTCTGTGCCAGCCGAAGAGGATTACGCCAATCATGAGAAGGCATACCAGTGTTCGCCCTATCCAGCGTCGCATTCCCAGAGTGATCCATAGGGCGAACGCGAGGTTGAGACACAGCAGCCAGCGCCAGGGCAATTGCACAAAGCGGAACTTGGGGAGATGTTCCCAAAAGAACGAAGTGATCGAAAACATCAGCAGTACGGCTGCTGCCGCCCACGCGGTCAGTGTCCACCGGAGCTGCGGCTGATCGCGACGTCCTTTGCGTGCGAGGAATACAGCGCCAAGCAACAGGACCATCTCGCTGATCGCAACCGTCGATACGAGCAGGTTGAAACGATTGTGGTCGGGGTCGGCGATAATCGTGAACAGGAAGTTGTCTTTTGGGCGCACGCCGGGGGAGAGCACTTGCGCGATGTTTACCCACTTTTCTTCATAGGCAGCAGGCATTAAATAGAAGCCAGACAGCGCAGCCCCCACAAGTACCGCGCCGCCTCCATAGAGCAAAATCCGCGGTGAGCGTCGAACGATAGCTACAACCACGACCAAAAGCGCGAGCGAGTAATTCACCATCACTGCGGAAGGGGCATTCGTCAGCCATGCGCCGGCTACGACCAGCGAAAGTGGAACAATCGTCTTACGGCCTTCGGGTTCGGCTCGCAGAACGAAAAGCAAAAGCAAGGGAAGCAACGCGCTGGCCAGCAACTCAGCGAGCGCGCTCCGCCAGTAGACGATCACGAGGTGGTAGGGGTTCACCGCGTAAAGAGCGGCAGCAAAGATGGCATCCACTCGCGAAAGCCATCGCCGCGCGAGAAGAAACATGGAAAAACCGGCAGCGCTGAGAGCGATCCAAATGAATGCCGGAGCAACCCACGCCCAGGGAAGCACGAATCCCAGCAGCCCGCCCAGTATCCAGGAGGCAGGCGGATAGAAGAGAAAACGCGCCTCGCCGTAGCCGTAATGAGCCATGGCCGCCCACCGGGGGTAAATGATTCCTTGCTGCCACTGGGTGACTACTTCCATCCAGGAGTTGAGGTGGAATTCGAAATCATGCCCGGATGGGTTGCCGAGAAAGAACATCGGCCCCAGCGCTGCAAAAGCGACCACAGCAATGATGCTTGCAGGGAGAGGAAACAATTGAGCCAGGCCCGCTTCCCTGGCGTGTTCTTCGGTGGGAGGCATCGTCATCGTATTGCTGGGAAGGTGAATTAGAGAAGCCGCTCCATTTTTGAAGTGCCGGCCGGTTTTGGTGTTTCCCGAACCAAGCATAGAGCAAAACCGGTCTTGAGTGGGTTACAACGTGCTGCGATATACTCAGCCCTAGCTACTCTCGCATCGTCGGAGTCGTGAATGTGCGTGTGGTCTATTCGGAGAATCCTTTGTGCGCTCAGCTTTGGCGCTGTATTTCTTGGAGCGGGCGCTTCCGCGCAGTTTCTTCCCGCTCCCTCCAACGGTGCTCCTTTCGGGCCGCTGGAACAATGGCGAAGCGCAATACTCACCGGAGACATGCTGACACTGAAGATGCTCTATAGTGTGAATCCCGCGGCTACGATTGGAGCAGGGAGTAACGAAACACCCATCAATGCTGACGCGGAAATCAGCTTTTGGCGCGGACTCAAGGTCCAAAGTATCAATCTTAAGATCGATCAATCGGACTCGCCGCGAAGTGGACTTCATCAGGTTGTTTTCGTGGCCGAGGTGAAGTCGGCTGCCAAAGCTCCCCTCCGTACGGTTTATGTTTCGGAAGGGCAGTTATGGGCTCAACAAGGCGAGCAATGGCGCATTGTTGCAGCTAAACGCGGAGATATCGCGCGCTTGGAACAACCCATTTCCACCAATAAGGATTTGTATCCCGCGGGCGTCGATGCCAAGTCGGAGATCAAGGGTGCGCTGCAACACGCTTCGAAGAGTGGAAAACATATTCTGCTCGTCTTCGGCGCAAACTGGTGTTACGACTGCCACGTGCTAGAAGCTGCTTTTCACCGGCCTGATCTGGCTCCGCTACTGGACAAAAACTATGAGATCGTGCACGTCGATGTGGGCGAGGGCAACAGAAACCAGGACTTGATGAAGCGGTATGAGGTGCCAATGTCCAAAGGTATACCCGGGCTTGCCGTCCTGGACAGCGCTGGGAAACTTCTCTACAGCCAGAAAAACGGCGAATTCGAACACGCGCGTGCATTGGCCCCAGAAGACCTGGAGCGGTTTCTCAATAGGTGGAAGCCGGAGAAGCGCTGATCGTCCCCTGCAATTACCCCGAATGGTCAGAACGGGGCGGGGCGCCCGGCTCGCGACTTCCGTTGCGGTGCCCACGGCAGGTGACCTGAGGTAAGGGCTCCCTTTCGCACCCCCATGATAATCAGATCGGCCGAGCGTTCCTGAGCGAGGAGCAAGATGCCTTCCTCCGGGAATTCATATAGCAGCACACATTCGGGCTCGCACCAATCGGCTGCATCGCGAGGTAAAAGATCATTGAGTTGCTTCAGAATCCTGTCCTCAAGATCGTCCTTCGGGTCCATGGGAACCATCGCCCGTCAAATGCAGCAGGATAAGGTGGGCCTGGCTCTCCTCGGCCAGTGACAACGCGAACGGAAGCACATGCAGGGAAGTTTCGAAGAAGTCCGTGGGGATAGACTACGTTTTTCGGCATCCAGGTGCGGGCGCCGACGGCAACGACGTGCGGTCCGACGGTCAGCACCGGGCAGGATGCTTGCCGAAAAATGGTCTCGGCCTCGGAGCCCAGCACGAGTTTCTTGAGGCCGAGACGGCCCTGCGTGCCGAGAACGAGCAGATCGACCTGTTGCTCTTCTACGATGTCCGAAACCATGGGCCAGAACTCACCCCTTGGCAGGATGGCTTCGTGCGGAATGCTGCTGAATGAATGGGTCGCCTCAAACTTGAAGAGCTTACGCCGGGCATCCCTGCCAAGCGGGATCGGCTTCTACCGCAGCTGGTCTAATCGGACCTCGTGGCGCGGTTCGGGTGTCACGGCATGGACGACGAGGACTTTCGAGCCATACCAGTTGGCGATGGCCAACGCGAAACTCAAGGCTCGCTCGGAGGTCGTGGAAAAATCTGTGGTGAACAGGATGTTGGATAGGGCAAGTCGGGGAGCGGGTTTCAGCGCTTCCATGGCACACCTCCTCGTACAACTTTGGGGAGCGGAGGTCCCGCCACTCTCCTTACTTATCGTTTCGCGCGTCAAAGGGATAGGACTGGGGTCACGAATTCATGACGACGTTAGAGAGCGAAAAGGTTGAGGAGCAAAATAGGGCGGAGGACTCAGGCTGTCGTGGCTTGAGCCTGGGAGCGACGCTGGCCGCGCAATTCAGCCAGGAATTCTTCCTGGGTCATGTTTTCTTCGCGACGCAGCAACTGGAGCAGGTCATCTTGCACTGCGTCCTGGTTGGAAGACGAGTGGCCATCATCATGGGAGAAGCCGATGCACTTGGGGGCCACGCATAGCTGCGGCGTTACCTCCGACTGGCTGATCAGGAACTCGATGAAGCGCTCGACCTGGGAGCGCTGTTCGCTGGTTCGCGAGGCAAACTCAACACCCATGCCGTGTCCGGGATGCATGACACGCACGATGCCGTTGGTGTGAAGCTCCAGATCCGCCGCCCGCAAGCACAGATCAATTTTGGTGTAGCGCGGGAAAGGCGACTCGGTTTCTACATAACATCCGCCCAGGCTCAGATCGGAAACCTTGCACTGGGACAGGGGCTCGGGTTCGGCGGGTAATTCCTGAGAATTGGCGCTTAGCCAGGCGCACAGCGTTTCACGCTCCTCTTCGGGGAAATCCACGAACTGAAGCCCCGCCTGCCCGTTAGTGTTCGCCCACACTACCTGCGCTCGCGCGCGCAGCTGAGTCAAATCGGGCAAAGAAAATTCGACCTCGACATTTTGCGAGCCTTGCAGGGGCTGAGCGGAAAGCACGTCCATTCCGTCTTCGCTGACGTCGAGCATGATGCCTTCGACTTCGGGGGCATCCTGCCAACTCAATGTCACCGGTAACTGTACCGGCACGCGAAACTTGCGGCGGCGCTCGCTCTTCAGCAAAGCAATCGCGGCGCGAAGGCTGGCGAGAGCCTGCTCGTTCTTTACTGGCTTATAGAGAACAAAATTGGCTCCTTGGCCAAAGGCGCTGCGTACCTGAGAAGGATCACTCAAGAGACCAACGGCGATGGCGTTCTTGCTGGCGGAATGTCGTACGTTTTCGATTACCTGGGCGGCGGCGTGAGAATCGTCAAAATCGGCAAGAATGATATCGAAGCATTTTTCTTCGAGCAGGGGGGCTGCGTCGCCAGGGTCAGCGCACAGGTCGCGATCAACTTGGAGTTTTGCCAGCACATGACTGAGCACCTCGGCCACGCTGTTGTCAGTCAAAACCAGCAGTGCCTGAAATTGCATATGCCCCTCAGTGGGGTTGACAGAGGCGAATTACGGCCAACGTGGAGCGGTTCCACGGCCGGTCGCCTTGGCGGCAGGCTGAGCGCTGGGCGGAGCCGAGCTAGCCTTGGCGCTCATGGCGCGAGATTCTTCTCCGGCTTCATCAAGAACTACAGGGATGCCTTCTTCTTCGCTATCGGACAGGAGTGCAGCGACTTCGCGGAGCTTGTCGGCGGCGGCCTGGAGCGCCTCGATCTGCTTGGCCAAGGTTGCGTATTGGGCTTGCTTACGACGCAAGACCTCGTGGATGTCCTTCATAATTCCCCCTGCGGGCGACTGTAAGGGTGGATATGCAGGCAGTCAACGGTAATCCCCCCTGCATTGATTACGGGGGTAATGGTTGGGGCGCAGCGACAGCGTCGGGTTGCTGTTCTAAGTCTGTGAAAACAGGACCGAAAGCCGGCTTGCACACCGGATTGGCAGAACTGAGTGTCGGGTTTGGAGGCTGCCTGTTTTTGCCCAAGTAACCATGCTGCCAGGTTTAGTGGAATCGTTAGTTGAAGTATGGATTCGAGGCGGGAAAGTAGCCATTTCGTGCCATTCGTATGGCACGGAAGTGTAATTTACAGGACTGGGGCGCGAATTTAGGGTAGCTCGCGAGCAGTTCTGGGGGAGGGCTGTTCGGGCGTCCCATGACTCAAGCTAGGGTCTGGGGCGCTTTTTATTTTGGGGCATTTTTCTATTGCCTAGGTAGTGCACGCGACGTCCTTCGCTAGGCCCGCGCCCGCCTCAGGACGATAACATTGGTCTTCAGTCTTCTCACCGGGTGCACCCGCGCTATGCAGTTTGCCGGTTGTGCACGCGAGGTTCCTCGCCGACTGGCCTCCTCCGGCATCCTGGTTAGCATCTCAAATACCGGAGCGGAGGAGCTCGAAATGATTCGCAAACTCAAATCCGGAGAATACCGGCTTTACTCGCGCAAGAAAGATCCCAGAAGTGGAAGACGCCGCAACCTGGGAACCTTTCCGAGCCGACGAGCCGCCGAGGCCCACGAAGGCGCGGTGCAATTCTTTAAGCAGCGGGGCTAGGTTTTCTACCAGGTGACGGGCGGAAGTTCCGGTTCAGCAGATCCATCCGCTCGCGCGTCGGAGGCGCCGTAGTGCATTTTGTTTTTGGCATCGTGCAACACGGCCTGGCCACGTCCCATGGTGGTGGAATATTCACCACGGACGTCCAGTTGGTGTCCCATCGCGGAAAGTTTCTCCAGGACGTCAGGTTTTACTCGCGACTCAATTCGTATGTGACAGCCACCTTCGGGGCTTACCGTGAAGCGTGCATTTTCCAGCGCGGCTTGAATATTCATGCCGTAGTCCACCACGTTGGAGACGAATTGCGCATGGGCCAGAGGCTGGTTCGCGCCGCCCATGATTCCGAATCCGATGTGCTGCTCGCCGCGTTCCATGAACGCGGGAATGATAGTGTGAAACGGACGCTTGCGTGGAGCCAGAGCATTCGGGCTCGCAGGATCGAGCGAGAACAAAGCGCCTCGGTCTTGCAGTGCAAACCCCATGCCGCGGACGGTAATGCCCGAGCCGAAGCCTTCGTAGTTACTCTGGATGAGCGAAACGATGTTGCCGTCGCGATCGACCACCGAGAGATAGGTGGTGTCACTCATCGGCGGCGTGCCTGACGTAACCTGACAGTTCGCTTTCCTTGCATCAATCAACTTCGCTCGGTCCTTCGCATAATCCTTGGAGAGCAGGCCCTTCACCGGCACCTTGGCGAAGCGTGGATCGGCGTTGTAGCGGGTGAGGTCAGCGTAAGCCAATTTCATGGCTTCTATCTTTTTGTGGAGTTCGCTCATGCTGAGCGGCCCGTCCGGTGATGCTGCCGTGACTTCCATCAGGTTGAGCATTTCCAGGGCTGCCATGCCCTGACCGTTGGGAGGTAATTCGTAGATGGTCCAACCACGATAAGTGGTGGAGATTGGCTCAACCCACTCTGGGGAGAATTCAGCGAGATCGGCCGCCGACATCGTGCCCCCAAGAGCCTGCGAGGTGCTCAGGATGGCGCGTGCGATTTCGCCGCGATAAAAGTCCTGCGCTCCCTGCTGGGCGACTAGACGTAGAGCTTTGCCCACATCAGGATTTGTGAAGACTTCCCCGACAGCAGGCACTTTGCCGTGGGGCAGAAATACGCGCCGGCTCTCCACGTCGGCTGCCAACATCTCTGCGCTGCCTTCCCAGTAGCCATGGATGATTTCCGGGACAGCGTAGCCCTTTTCCGCATAAAAGATGGCGGGCTGGAAGAGGTCTTTCCAGGCCAGCTTGCCGAAACGCTGGTGCAGAGCGTTCCAGCCTGCGACCGCGCCGGGAACTGTCACAGAATCGACTCCTTCAAGCGGCATCCTGCTGAGATCCTTAGCTCTCAGGTGCTCGATGGTGAGCCCCCGGGGCGCCCAGCCACTGGCATTGAGCCCATAAAGCTTGCCGGTCTCGGCCTCCCAGTAAATGGCAAACAAGTCACCGCCCATTCCATTCATCATGGGCTCGGTGACACCCAGCACGGCGTTGGCAGCAATCGCGGCGTCGACTGCGGAACCGCCGCGCGCCAGAACCTGCGCTCCTGCTTGGGAGGCTGGCACGTGGGTCGTCGCCACAATCCCCAAAGGGGTTATAACCATCGAGCGGGCATGGGAACGGTCCTGACCAGACGACATAGTGGCGAGCGCCAAAATCAAACTAAGTGTTATCGCAGCGATACGCATGGTACACCGCCGGAGGAAGTCCAAAACACACCCGGTATTCTTGGGACTGAGTAGACTCGTCAACACCTTACAGTGCCCCTACAGGAAGTACCCGATGGAACGGCTATGGGGAATATCCTACCTTTAAAGAACACGAAGGAGATCCTGGATCTCAGCAAGAACATTAAAGCGCCCTACCTCCAGCGGGGCGCTTTCCTTTTTTACCATCAATCCGCCAATGAGTCGGGGAAGTAGATACGCCAGCCATTCTGCCTTGCTACCCTATCGAGGTCCGGATTGGGATTGACGGCAAAGGGCGCTCGAGCTATCTCAAGCATCGCGATATCCCACTTGGAATTACCAAAGGCGGCATCCACCGGCCCGGAGATCGCCGCGCGAAGCGCCCTCGGCTTACCCTCGCCGCTCGGCACACGAGTAAGACGGTTGGTAACAATGCCGTCGTGCACCTCGACAGCGGCTGCGAGAATCCTGTCCTCGGGGATATCGAAATAACGCATTCCCGCCCGGATCATCCATTCGTTGGTGGAGGAAACCGCCCAGACCTGGCACCCTTGCTCCTGGAGTTTCTGCACCAGAGTACGCATTTCTGGGAAGATCTGGCGGATGAAGGTCTCTTCGAAGTACTTAGTGGCAGCAGCCTGGACCAAGGTTTCGCTCAATCCATGATGCATGGAGACCATCTCCCCGCACATGGCATCTTCCGTGACTTGACCCGCGCGGTAGGCCGCATAGCGAGGCTTGGCCCAGGCTGCAATTTGGTCCGAGACCAGGCCCTGTTCCAGTTCCCAGCTGAAGAATCCTTCGCCAGCATCACCCGCCCAGAGCGTGCCATCGCAATCGAACGCCGCGACGGCGGGTTGGAGCTGGAGTACCAGGTCGATGAACTCAGAGGCGCGGCGTGTGAGCTGACGAGTAATGGTCAAAGTTATCGAGTCCGATTTAATCAGTCCTCGCGCCCAGTGGTGCGCCAAGACAAATGAGATATTAACCGATTCGAGGATTGGGTTGGGTCAGCGCAAGACCGGCTGATTTTGGAGGGCAGCGTAATCCTGGGGAGTATCGACATTCATCGTGACAAATGGGTCATCCACCCCCAGATATTGGATGTGCTCTTGATGCTGATGCTCAATCTCGCGGGCCGTGTCCGTCGGCGGTGCCTTGAGAAAGACTTCGATCAGTTCTCGGGCTGCCACGTAGGGATGCCCGTGCTTCCCAGCGTACTCGGGGACTACAGCCCAGATTTCGTTGGGTGCCGCTGAAAATGCCTCTCGCAGTCTCTTGATGGTTTCCAGTCGTGCGGGTGGGCGGTCGACCAGTGTGATCATCGCGGAATCGCGTCCCCGGTTCAATACCTCTTGCAATCCGACCTGGAGAGAGCTGAATTGGCCGCGCTCGGGCGCAGGATTTCTTACCAGGCAGGCGCCATTCGCGTAAGCCACAGGCACGAGATTCCCCTCGTTCTCTCCTGCCACGACGATCACCGCGTCGGTTTCGAGCGACAGAGAACGGATCGCGGCCGACAAGAAGGTCTCTGCGAGTATCGCTTGTGTGGGCACCGCGGGAGGCCACGGCAGAAGCGCTTTATCCGTGCCCATGCGCGTAGAGGCGCCTGCCGCCAGGATTACTCCGCATAGGCTGGGCGAACGGCTCATGAGGGGAAGATAGCAGAAAGGGCAAGGAATTTCTGAATTTTGATTGTTGATGGTTGATTGAAAGGCTCTGAAACGGGAAAAGCAAATCAGCATTCAGAAATCAGCGATCAGCAATCAGCAATCAGAAATGGATCGTCACTCCTGCTCGCCGATTGCTTCGGCGGCGGAATCAATATTGTCAGGCGTGCTCGCAGCGGACTCCGCTTGCGGTTTGTGCTTGAGGAACCAGCTCATGTGCGGCAAAGCGCGCTCGGCATGGCGGCGGATCGCAATCAGCTCGGCGGTGATGGCCACGGCAATCTCTTCCGGAGTGACTGCACCTATATCCAGTCCTACAGGCGCGTGAACGCGTTCGAATAGGTGAGCGGGCAGACCTTCCCTTTGAAGTTCTTTGAAGATCGCGATGGTCTTGCGCTTGGAACCGATCATGCCAACGTAGCGGGCCCGGGTCTGGACGGCCCAACGCAACACGCGCATGTCGTCGCGGTGACCGCGGGTGACAATCACGATGTAGGAGGACTCGTTCGGCGTGAGCCGAGGCATGGCCTGATCGAAATCTTCAGCAATGACCTCGTCGGCCTGCGGGAAACGATCACGGTTGGCATAGGCATCGCGGTCGTCAACGACGATGACATCAAATCCGGCGTTCTTGGCCACCTTATAAAGGTTCACAGATACGTGGCCTGCACCGAAAATATAAAGTAACGCTGGAGGTAGGACTGGTTCGATGAAAATGTCGAGCGTGCCTCCGCAGACCAGGCCGGTGTCGTACTTGGGATCCTGATTCAGGTTGAAGGTCAGGGTGCGAGGCTTCTCCGATTCCATGACCTCACGGGCGGCCTGCCAGACATCGGCCTCGACGCAGCCGCCGCCGATGGTTCCAAAAATCGAGCCGTCGTCGCGTACCAGCATCTTAGCCGTCTTGAAGGATGGTATCGAGCCATGGACGTTGACGATCGTGGCTACGGCGCCCCGGCGGCCCTCCTGGCGCAGCTTGACGATTTCCTCGTAGATATCCATCCCCGGTTGATTATTGGGCTTTTCGCCGAGGTAGTCAACGCGAGCCTAGGCTGCATCTTGCAAATTCATCTGGGCGGGGCTAGGCTTCCGACACCCTATAGGGTGAGGAGGTATCTGTGCCTGTTTACATGGTGGACCGCGATCTCCCCGGAATCAAAATGGAACAACTGGCCGCAGCCCAGAAAGCTGCTATAGAACTGAGTCAGAAGATGACTGCTCAGGGCAAGAAAGTGCGTTACATCCGCAGCGCGTTTGTGCCCGGTGAGGCACACTGCATGTGCTTCTTTGAGGCTTCCAATCCGGAGGTGGTCAAGGAACTGAACGAAACCGCCAAGATTCCCTTCAAACGAATCGTTGAGGCCATGGATTTGACGCCTAAGTAATTCAGAAACTCACTGGAGTAGCTAGCAGGGCCGAACCCGGTTCGGACGAACCTGGTTCGGTCTTTCTATTCTTTGCGGTATCCATTCTCAAAGACTGCAGGAGCAATGAAATACACAGATCCTTCGCTTTGCTCAGGATTACAGGTGGTGGTGCACGACGACGGGAATGACGACCGCGGAGCATTATGGAAGGCTTTGTGTTAGGTTGAAGGGTTTCATCCTCGCCGCGAGAGTCCTCTGGAAGGGGCGCGATCATGAAAGCGGTTCGCATTCATCAGTACGGGGGGCCAGAAGTATTGCAGTACGAAGACGTTCCGGATCCAGTTCTGCGCAAGGACCAGGTGCTGGTGCAGGTGAAGGCTTGCGCGATGAACCATCTCGATCTCTGGGTCCGGAAGGGTACAACCAAGGCGCCGCTGCCTCATATTCTCGGCAGCGACATTGCCGGCGAGGTTGTTGAGGTCGGCGAATACGTGACGGGATGCAAGCCTGGACAGCGAGTGCTGCTGGCGCCCATGCACTTCTGCAATCATTGCGCCCAATGCGCGGCGGGCCGGCAGAACATGTGCCGGGAGTTCACCGTGCTTGGCAATCTGGCGGACGGCGGCAACTGTGAATTGATGGCGGTCCCTGAGGTGAACGTGATTCCGATCCCGGACAGCCTGGGATTCAACCAAGCCGCCAGCGTGCCACTGGTTTTCCTGACGGCCTGCCATATGTTGACGGGGAGGGCTTCGATTCGACCGGGGAATACGGTTTTGGTCCTGGGGGCGAACTCGGGGGTAGGAATAGCTGCCATTCAGATTGCCAAGCTGTTCAATGCCACCGTGATTGCCACGGCCGGCAACGAGAAAAAAATGGAAAAGGCGCGCGAACTTGGCGCCGATTACGTCATCAATCACTACAAGCAGAAGATTGGCGACGAAGTGAAGAAGATCACCGGCCGCGAAGGGGCAGACATCGTTGTCGAGCACGTAGGCGCTGCCACTTGGGACGAGAGCGTGAAGTCCCTGAAGCCGGGCGCGACTCTGGTCACCTGCGGCGCCACTACCGGGCCGGAGGTGAAGATCGATTTGCGCTTTCTGTATTCCAAGCAGTTCAACCTGTTGGGTTCGTATATGGGGACCATGGGCGAGTTGAACGAAGTCCTCAAACACGTGTTCGGCGGCAGGCTGAAACCGGTGGTGGATTGCACGTTCCCATTGAAGGAGGTCCGCGCTGCGCACGAGTACATGGAGAAGAGCGAGATGTTTGGGAAAATCGTGCTCAACCCGTAAGAAATTGCCAATTTGCCGATTGAAGAAAGCCAGCCCTGGCCCTTGAATTCGGAAAAATGGCTATCGGCAATCGAAAATACCTGCTTCCTTTTCCGTGGTTTAAAATAAAACTGATGGCACGCGAACTCAGTTTTGGCAACTACGTTACGGTTGAGAACGGCAAGAGGGTGGTCAAGGAACTAACCTACGGCAACCCTGCGCCCGAAGGGGTGGTACTTACCACACTCGACAATGCAGTCAACTGGATGCGGAAGAACTCGATCTGGCCGATGACATTCGGCTTGGCTTGTTGCGCGATCGAAATGATGTCCATGGGAGCATCGCGGTTTGACATTGCGCGGTTCGGCGCCGAGGTGTTCCGGCCATCGCCCCGGCAATCCGACCTCATCATCATTGCGGGGCGCGTGTCTCAGAAAATGGCGCCGGTGATCAGGCAATTGTGGGAACAGATGCCGGAACCGAAGTGGGTCATTTCGATGGGTGCCTGCGCGACCTCGGGTGGCGTTTTCAACAATTACGCGCTGGTGCAGAGCGTGAATCAAGTAATTCCGGTGGACGTTTACGTGCCAGGATGCCCGCCACGCCCCGAGCAATTGATCTACGCCATCAACCTGCTGCAAGAAAAAATCCAGAAAGAACGCGGAACTATCAAGCGGGCATTGAACCTCGAACAGTAAGTCTTGAAGAACCGCAGACGTGGCAAGCCGCCGATCTACTCGTGGCGTTTATTCTTTCGAATTTACGGACCCAGAAGCCTTTTTGGCCGTTACAGGGAAGCCCTGGCCGCCGCAGCGACGGTTTGCGGCGCGACCGGCAGGGCCCGAACGAGTTCCCGAGTATAGGGGTGGCTGGGGGTGCGGAAGATTTCTTCGGTGGGACGACACTCCACGATGGTGCCGTTGTTCATAACTGCTACGCGCTGGCTGATGGTGGCAACGGAAAGCAGATCGTGCGAGATATACAGAATGCTCATGCCGAGTTTCTGATTGAGACTGACAAACAACTTCATGATTTCTGATTGCGTAATCAGGTCCAGGGCACTGGTAGGCTCGTCGGCGATCAGCAGCGAAGGCCGGTGCAGGATCGCCATCGCAATGAGCACGCGCTGCGCCTGGCCAACACTCAGTTGAGACGGACGGCGCTTCAGGAAGTCCTTTTCTTCGGGCAAGCTTACGTTTTTCATGGCGTCCGCGATGGCCTGCCGACGTTCATCGCGGGTGCCGCGAGCGTGGACTCTCCAGGCTTCCATTAGTTGCGTTCCGATCTTGAGCACGGGATTGAGCGAAGACATAGGGCTCTGCAGGACCAGGCCGATCTCTTTTCCGCGCAGCTTGCGCATCTCGCGTTCTTTAAGGACCATCAGGTCACGGCCGTTGAAGTGAACGTAGCCCTCGGCGTTTGCGCCCTTCAGGTAGAGAAGCTTGAGGATCGCCAGCGCTAAGGTGCTTTTGCCGCAACCGCTTTGACCGACCAGGCCCACGATCTCTCCGGGATTCATATCGAGGGCGAGGTGTTGCAAGACACCCGGCTTGCCCGGGTAGCCGGCGCTCAGTCGAAGCTTCAACAAAAGGTCTGTCGTGTCCACAATGTCCTCAGGGACCTAAATCACAATCAACGTGCGCCAGCGAACTTAAGCAAAACTCAGATTCCCCGACGCTGAAGCGCCGCGGAATGACAAGAACCTACGGTTCGCCCTTCGCTTGGTATTTACTTTTGCGCGACCTCGGCACCCAAACTTAGCCGATCTATATTCCAGAAAACCTGAGGCCGCAGCACCACCGGGTGAGCATTCTGCACCGAAGTCGAGATGGCCGACAACGCATTTCTGTTCACCAAATAAATGAATGGTTCCTGCTCCCAAGCAATTTGCTGGACGCGATCGAAGTATTCCTTTCTTTTCTTCTCATTCAGTTCCGACGCCTGCGCGCGCATCAGGCGATCGATCTCCGCCTCCCAGGGGGTTTCGGGTGTCCTCTGTCCGGGATTCCACTGATGGTTTTCCGCCGAACTCAACCAGATATTCATTTGCTCATTGGGATCAAGGCCGACATTCACTGCGCCAAGCAGGCAAGCCTCATAATTAAACGTGCGGGTGATGCGTTCGATGAGAGAAGGGAAGTCGAGAGTGACCATGTTCAGCTTGATACCAATGCCCGCCAGATCCTGCTGAATCATGGTAGCCATGCGCTCGCGATACTTGTTGCCCGCGTTGGTGACCACCGAGAACTCGACTGTGTTTCCGTCCTTATCGCGCAGCGCGCCATTCTGCAAGCGGAAGCCCTCCTGCTCTAGCCGTTTCATGGCCGACTTCTGATCGAAGGGATGCGGTTGCAGCCTGGCATTGAACCAGAATTGATTGCCTGGGGAAACCAGTCCCGTTGCCGGACGAGCATGTCCGCGAAAGACGACACGAGCAAGATCCTCACGGTTTATTGATTCTGAGATGGCGCGCCGGAAATTCGTGGAACGGAACCATGCCTTCTTGTAGGCGGGAAGAGGCGCGCTCGCCACCTGGTTGAACCAGATCTGCTCGGAGTCCATTGAAGGTCCAGCATCGTGCGCTAGCGCGGGTTTCTCCGCCATGACCCTATCGAAATATTCTGCATTCACCGAATTGATGAAATGAATCTCTCCGCGCAGGAGGCGCAGGATTTCGATGTCGCGATTCTGCTGGATGTCGAGGCGGACCGAATCGATGTAGGGAAGCTGCCGTCCGGAGGAGTCGTGCTTCCAGTAGTTCGGGTTGCGCTGCAGGTGCAGATACGAACCGGCCTTGTAGTCGGCAACGTAATACGGTCCGAGCACAGCCATTTCTTTTTTCGGCGACTTGGCCGACATAATGGCTACCTGATCAAATAACTTGTCCAAGCCCGCAATAGGGGCTGGGAAGGTAATGGCAATCTTGTCGCCGGACAGGACCCTGGTTTCGACCTTACCCTCGCCGGAACGGAAGGAATCGCCGGTGGGTGAGTGGAGATTCGGGTCCATCATCTGCTGCACGGTGTAAGCGACATCGTCAGCGGAAAACGCTGTGCCATCGGAGGATCTCACGTTCTGGCGCAGAGCGAACGTGATCGTTCGGCCATCTTTGCTGACCTTCCATGCGGTTGCCAGTTCTGGCTCAAGCCGCTGAGTCTGACGGTTCAAACGCACCAGCACACCCGCCGTGAGATAGCGGACGGTCTCGGAGGAATCGTCTTGTACCAGGAGTGGGTTGAAAGTCTTGGGTTCGGACCAAAGGCAGAATCGGAGTTCGGATCCGGATTGAGCAAGGGCGGAGCCCAGGGCAAGGACCACTATGACGAGCGATGCCAACCAGCGTTTCATGCAGGTAACTCCCGATCGAGCACGACCAGATGAAAACAACTGACCACGGTAATGAATAACAGCAGAGGAAAGAATTGCCAGACATTGGACGAAATCGAGGAATAGCTTTCCAGTTCGCGCAGCAAGCTGCCCCAGGAGGGCAGCGGTTCCGAGACGCCCAGGCCCAGAATTCCAAGATTGGCCTCAGTCAAGATAAATACCGGAATCGAAATCCAGAACTGGGCGTAGAGAACTGGCCTAAGGTTAGGCAGCAGATGATGACGCAGCAGACGATATCCACTGCTTCCTGAGGCTCGCGCCTGGAGAACGAAATCAGAATTCTTCAGCGACCGTGCATCAGCACAGACAACCCGGGCAGCCGCGGCCCATCCCAGGCAGCCCAGCAGGGCAAAAGTGATGATCACGGACGTAATCGGCGAAACGTTCAGCGGCATTAGGGCCCGGGCCGTGATCAACAGAAAGAACCAAGGCAACGAGAGAAACAGATCCGTCCCTGACATGACCGCACGTTCGAACCCGCCACCCACAAAGCCAGCTGTTCCTCCCACCACCGCCGCGAGAAAACATGTGATCAATGCGGCTACTGGAGCCAGCAGCAGCGAGATTCGCGTTCCGTATAAAACACGCGAGAAGCGGTCCCGTCCCAGATCATCCGTTCCGAGCAAATGGGCGCGAGAAGCAGGAGCGTTCGGAATATCGCGGAACTGATGCGCGTAATCGGCCGGGGCGAGCCGTTCGGCGAAGACGCAGGCGAGGGCGACGATAACGAGAAAAATAATTGCCGCCAGGCGCGCCCACTTCATGCTTCGCTCCTACGGAAGGCGCCACCCAACAGGTCGGAGGCGGAGTTCGCCGCCATAGTCACGACGGTGACAATCATGGTCAAATTAATCAGCAGGTACAAGTCGCGTCCCAAGGCTGCCTTCCAGGCCAACTGCCCGATTCCAGGCAGATCGCAGAGAACTTCGACCGGGATAGAAGCGCCGAAGGCGAGGCTGACAGAAACCCCGGCGAGAGCGAGGAGTTGACCTCCGGCGGTGGGCAAAACATGCCAGACAAAGACGCGAGTATGGCTCAACCCCTTGGCGCGAGCCGTCAGCACATGAGGTAAGGCAGCGCTTCGCACCAGTAAGTTGCGGGCGTAGCGAAATACTTTTGGGAACACAATGAGGGCAATGACCAGGCGGGAGGGCGCGCGTGTTAGCACAAAGAGCAGCGCCAGAACCGCTACCGGGATGCAAAGCAAGATTCCCGCGACCACACTGGCGAACGTGTCAACCAGCCAGGCGCGCGACATGGCTACTGGAATGGCCAAGGCCAGCCCGAGAATCCAGCCCAGCAGCACCCCGAGGGAGACCGACTTCATGGTATCCGGCAGGCGTTCGCGCAGCAGTTCAGCAATGGGACGTTGAAGAGTACGAGAGATTCCCAGATCACCATGTGCCATCCGTTTGAGATAGTGGGCGTAGAAGAGGAAGACATTTTCATCGGGAGCACTTGCGCGGCGCAGCGCGTGGATGCTGCCGGTACTCAGACGAGCGTCCAGCTCCTGTTCGTCAACGCCGTAGCCCGGGGCAAAGCGAATGAGCGTGGCGCCGAGAAGTCCGCCAAGCAGGACTGTGACCAGAATGATCGCAACGTATTTTGCCAATCGGTGCAATCCGGAAGCCTTTCTGCAAAGAAGTGAGGCGAGGGGGCAAACGTCCTCGCGACAGCCGGTGGGGGATGCCAGCGCTATCTTAACTTAGTGCGCGACCATCCTGGCAATATAGCCGAGTTCGCGGTCGTAAAACTTGGTGGCACTCTCCACGTGTGCCAGGATGCGATGCATCTTGTTGCGATCTTCTGTGTCAGAGAACTGAATACCGACGCCCGACCCGGGATTGCTGCGCGCCACCGTGCCTTCATTTTGCAGGCTATTATCGTCGGACGAGAAAAAGACCCTGACCCGCGTGCCCGATTGCAGAAGCGCACCGGTCTCGACGTAGCAGCCAGTCAGGCTGATATTCGACAGATTGCCGAGAATGGGAACCGTGCTGCCTTCGGGCTGCAGCGTGACTGTAACGCGACACACCAGCCGGGGTTGGGAACGACGATTCTTGCGCCAGGGTTGTTGCTGTTTCTCGAGATACATGCGCCGGTCGGCTTCTGCCAGCAACTCTTCTGCGTCCAGCCCGTTTTCCGGGTAAACAGCCTGGCCGACGCTGAGTGAAAGAATGTCCTCGCGGCAGACTTCGAAACCGGCTTTCTTGGCCATTTCGCGCAGCGTCAACGCCTTGACGCGCGACGCGTCGGCGGTGAGACCGGGAGCCACGACAACGAATTCGTCACCGCCCATGCGGGCCACGTAGTCGTATTCGCGGCAGCTTTCCTTCAACCGCTGGGCGAAAATCTTGAGCACACGATTCCCTTCCAGGTGTCCGAAGCGGTCGTTGATCTGCTTGAAGCCATCCATGTCGCAGACCATTACCGTCAGAGTGGACTTGCTGCGCTTGCAGCGCGCCAACTCACGATCCAGCTGCAGAAACAAGGAGCGGGCGTTGGGCAGGCCCGTCAAATAGTCAGTGGTCGCGGAACTTTCGGCCTGCTGGTACTTGAGAGCATTTTCGATGGAGAGTGCCATCTTAGAGCTGACGGCCAGCAGAACACGTAAGTGGTCTGCCGAGAAGGCATCCTTTTCCAACTTATAAAGGGTAAGCACGCCGACTACGCCATCGAGACCTTCCAGCGGTACGGCGAGCGCGGAGCGCATCGCCGTGTACTTGCCGCCTTCGGTGGAGTAGCCGGGCTCGACCGAGGGGTTGCCGTTAATCATGGGCTTTCGGTTTTGTGCAACCCAGCCGGAAACGCCCGCGCCTATCGGAATGCGCAAAGAGGCGAAGAGGCGGAAATTGTCGCCATTGACATGCTCGGGAACCAGTTCATCGTCGCGGCGAATGTAGATCGCGATCGAATCATAGGGAACGAGCCGCTTAAGCTTCACGGAAAAGACCGAGAGTGTCTCGCCCAAGCTGAGAGAAGCGCCTAAGTCTTGACTCAGCTCAAAGAGAGCCTGGGCTTCCTGCCTCGCAGCGGCAATAGAAGCCAGGAAGGTGGCTTCATTGGATTGCTGTCGCTCCTCGGAATGGGTTAAGCCGGTGGCCGGTTCCTCGCCACGTTCAACTTTGACGTCGGTGGAGAGCTTGTACCGCTCCTCTTGTTGTTCTGCCTGTTGCTGCACCAGTCGTTCCATGTCCACGTACCGGCGGCGGAGTATTTCCACGATTCTGGGATCGAATGATTTGCCTGACTCCTGGTTCAAGCGGGACATGACTTCCTTAAGAGGAATGGCGCGGCGGTACTGCCGATCGGAAGACAACGCATCCAGGAAATCGACCGCGCTAAGGATGCGGGCGCCAATGGGAATTTCTTCACCTCTCAATCCGAAGGGGTATCCCGTGCCGTCCCACTTTTCGTGGTGAGCACGAACAATGGGAACTACGGGGTAGGGAAAGCGGACGCGCTCCAGAATTTCGGCCCCAACCACGGGGTGGATCTTCATCTTCTCGAATTCTTCCGGGCTGAGGCGCCCGGGCTTGGAAATGATGTGCTCGGGGACGGCTAGCTTGCCGATGTCGTGCAGGAGGGCGGCGGCATGCAGAGCCTCGGTCTCGGCGGGCGTCAACTTGAGTTCCTTGGCCACTTCAATGGCATAGACACGCACACGCTGGAGGTGGTCGTGGGTTGTGTGGTCTTTGGCTTCGATAGCCAGAGCCAGCGCCTCAATCGTCCGCAGGTGCAGATTGGCCATCTCCTCAACGTGCTTCTTTTCGTTTTCCAGCTTAGCCAGGTAGAGCCGGTAGGAGCGATAAATCAGGTAGACGGCGGGCAAAACCAGCAGCGAGGTTTGCCATGCCACCATTCGATTGAAGTAGCTCACCAGGCCCGCGACGCCTGCACCCATCAAGTAGTACGGTAAGGACCAGAAGTAGCATTCCGAATAAATCTTGCGCAGCGACTTGTGTTCGGTAAGCGAAATGACGGTGGCAACCGGAACCGTATTGGCCACGAAGTAAGCGCAGGCTGCGGCAATCACCTGCAGAGAAAAATTCGTGCCATGAGCGCGCAGCGTGGTCAGGTAATAGACTTGATAGGCGGCGGCAATCGCCCAGGCCGACCCACATACATTAAAAACTACTTGCACAAACTGCGGGCGATCGTGGTGGAAACACTGAACGAGAATCGCCGCGCAGCCTATGGCCAGGGTTTCGGGCAGGCTGAGTTCCACCACTCCCAGCAAAATGAATAAGAAATTAACCGACATCGTACCGGTGATGCCGGGCAGATGAACCTTGAGGCGCGAGGCAAGAAGCGCCACCAGCAGATAACAGAAGAACTTGGCCGGTTCGCGGCTAGACCAGTTCACCACCCCCCAACCCAGCACGCACACACCGGCAGCGGTGACCACGCTGATAAATCCTCGCGCGCGCAGCGACATATAGTGCCAGGACTGCTCCTGGTTAGACAAACCCTTACCTCATTCCAGACTCTGGGCCTGGTAGATAACTGATACCAACTAAGTGTCCAGAAGCCAACCGATTACTGGGCTGGGGAGAGAACTTTAGTAACCGTCCCGGGAAGCCCAAGAGCCACCCGCCTTGGCTATTTAGAGTCGCCGGGACAAATTGTCCGCTGCGGGAAGATTTCAGGCTAAGGGGCTAGGTTGGATGGAATTAGATGATCTAGTTAGTTTTTTTCACGGTTTTAGCTCGGACAGACTGTCCTCCTTGCCGCGGCGTATTTCTTGGTGGACTGAGAGTTTTCAACGACTTGGATTCTCCGGCGATATGGAATCAAGGCTGCAATTGAAAGGACGTCCCACACTCCCCACGGCAAATCAAGACTGGCTGTTTGCGGAGTCACTTAACTATGGGTCAGCAACTGAGACGGAATCGCTGGCAGAGAAGCAAACAAGGCCGCAACTGGAGACCGCAACTGGCAGCGCTGATAGTGCTGTTGCTGTCGGCCAGCATGTGCTTTGCCGTGAACACGGGAAAGGTGGCAAGGGCACACCGCAACTCCCGTACTTCTCCGGAGCTGGAGCAACTCGTAGCTGCAACTCAGAATACGCCGCTCGCGACCGAGAAGCTGCAAGTGATTGTTCAGTTCAGAACGAGATCTACTCAGTCTACGCCCTTGATCACTGACTTTGGCGGTAAGTATGTAAAGAATCTGAATCTGATCGGCGCCCAGGTTTTCAATCTACCGCTCAGCGCCATTGGGCAGCTGTCTTTGAATCCTGACGTTCTCTACATTTCGCCCAACCGCACCGTCACTGGCTTGGCTGACTATGCCGAGCAGACTGTCGGCGCCACGATCGAACAGGCCGCCGGTTGGGATGGCACTGGCATCGGCGTCGCGGTCATTGACAGCGGCATCAGCGATCATCCCGATTTGCACGACCCGGCGACGGGGTTATCGCGCGTTGTTTACAACGAAAGCTTCGTTCCCGCCACCGATTCCACGGACGGCTATGGCCACGGTACACACGTAGCAGGAATTATTGCAGGCAATGGTTCACAGTCGAAGGGCGCAATTTACGGCGTGGCGCCGCACGTCAACTTGATAAATCTGAAGGTCTTGGACAGCAATGGCTCGGGCCAGGATTCGTATGTCATTGCCGCTTTGCAACGGGCAATCGCCCTTAAGAACACCTATAACATCCGCGTGGTGAACCTGTCTCTGGGCCGCCCGGTATATGAGAGCTTCACGCAAGATCCCCTTTGCCAGGCGGTTGAGGCGGCATGGAATGCCGGGCTGGTGGTGGTGGCTGCTGCCGGCAACTGGGGCCGCGACAACACGCAGGGTATCAACGGCTACGGCACGATTGGCGCACCCGGCAACGATCCCTTTGTGATCACCGTGGGCGCCATGAACACGAGCAACAGCCCTTTTAAGTCGGATGACCGGATCGCAACTTACAGTTCGAAGGGACCCACCCTACTGGATCATGTGGTAAAGCCTGACCTGGTTGCCCCGGGGAATAAGCTCCAGTCACTGTTGGTTTACGGCAGCACGCTGAGCAAATTGATGCCTTTCAATATGGTGAATCCCCTGAGCTATGGGGTTTACGCCTGGCCGAGGTATTTCGTGCTGAGCGGCTCCAGTATGGCCACCCCGGTCGTAAGTGGTGCTGCTGTGTTGATGCTGCAACAGAACAGTACCTTGAGTCCGGACGCGGTAAAAGCTCGTCTCATGAAGACAGCGGACAAGACCTTCCCGACTCAGTCGGTCATCTTTGATCCGGCCACTAGCGTTACCTACACGGAACATTACGATATTTTTACCGTGGGCGCGGGATATCTGAACATTCCGGCAGCAATGGGCAACAATGATCCGGTGCAGGGGGCAGCATTCTCACCGGTGGCGGTGCAGAATGCCGATGGCACGATTTCTCTGCAAACGGATTTGTCGGTGGTGTTCGGCAATTCGGTGATCTGGGGCAACTCCGTCGTCTGGGGGAACTCCGTGATCTGGGGCAATTCCCTGGTGTGGGGCAACACGGTCCTGAGCGGCAATTCGGTGATCTGGGGCAACTCGGTGGTTTGGGGGAACAGCACCGTAACCGGCAACAGCGTTATCTGGGGCAATTCGGTCATCTGGGGCAGCAGCGTAAATGGCGCGGCAGCGCTAAGCGTGGACGGCCTTGGCGATAACGATGGCAGCGGTCAGTAGCCGACAAAAACTTTGGCACGAGAGATTCTGGAAATAAGGAGCAGAGCATGAAGCAGAACATGAAAAAACTTGGAGTCATTGGCTACTTTCTCTTAACCGGTTCATTGCTGACGTTGCTGGCGGTCGCATGCAGCGCCTCTGCCGTTTGGGGTAGCTAACTCCGAATCATTGATGACTAGGGGATAGCGACTGCTATGCGAGAGCGCAGAATTTCACCTGATAAAGGTAAGAAGTACTCTACATTTAGGGCCAGGTTCGCCATCTTGATGGTCCTTGCATCACAGTTGGTGTTCGCGCAACTTGCGCGTCCGTTGCACACGAATAAGTTTTCGCGCGATCTCCCGCATGTCAAGGCTGGTACGTACGTCGATGTGATCGTTCAATATCGTCGCGTTCCGACTGACAAGCACTACACGAAGATTGGCCAACTCGGTGGAACGACGCTAACGAGACTGGAGTCGATTCGCGGCGCAGCCTTTCGCATGCCTGCTGAGTCCCTCACCCATCTGGCTGCCGATCCCGATGTGGCCTACATCAGTCCCGATCGCCCGCTAAAGTCATTCCTCAGTAACGCCGCTCCGGCGGTCAATGCGCCCTACGCGTGGGGCCTGGGCTACGACGGAACCGGAATTGGCGTCGCCGTAGTGGACAGCGGCATCAGCAACCACGATGACCTGAAGGATTCAAGTGGCCGCAATCGGATCGTCTACCAGGCCGATTTTGCGTCTGACGCGGGGAATGCCGACGCCTACGGCCACGGCACGCACGTTGCGGGCATCATTGGCGGCACCGGCAAGGATTCCAGCTGCAGCAACTGTTTTGCGGTCATTAAAGGTATTGCCCCGAATGTAACTCTCGTCAACCTCCGTGCCCTGGATAAGGACGGGGTAGGCAGTGATAGCTCGGTGATTAACGCGATCAACAAGGCCATTCAGCTAAAGAATACCTACAATATTCGCGTCCTTAATCTCTCGCTTGGACGTCCAATTGTCGAGAGCTACACGCAAGACCCGCTCTGCCAGGCTGTCGAGGCAGCGTGGCGGGCTGGTATTGTGGTCGTCGTAGCCGCCGGAAACTATGGTCGCGACAACTCTGTCGGTGAGCAAGGGTACGGGACCATCACTGCTCCGGGCAACGATCCCTACGTGATTACGGTGGGCGCGATGAGGACAATGGGCACGCCCAATCGTGGTGATGACTTGATTGCCAGCTACAGCTCAAAAGGTCCGACGGGCATTGATCATATTTTGAAACCGGATGTGGTTGCGCCGGGAAATGTCATGACATCGCTTCAAATCGGAGCGACGCTGGAGCACACTTATCCCAACAACCGGCAGCTATTTTCATCGTACCAAACAGGGAAGACTGGCTACTCGGATAAATACTATGTTTTGAGCGGCACAAGCATGGCGGCCGCGGTCGTGAGCGGCGGGGTAGCGGACCTGCTGGAGGCCCAGCCCCAACTTACGCCCGACCAAGTGAAGGCGCGGCTGATGAAGACCGCTTACAAGAATTTTCCGTTCTCCAGCAGCGTCAGCGACGCCCCGACGGGTACAGCTTATACGGATTACTACGACGCCTTCACTGTCGGTGCCGGTTACCTTGACCTGCAAGCCGCATTGAACAACACTGATGTGGTGCCCACCGGGGTGTCCTCCAAGTCGCCCAGCGTGTATTACGACTCGACCTCACAGACCGTCGGTCTTGTTTATGACGCCTCTGCGGTGTGGGGGAACTCCGCCGTGTGGGGCAATTCGGCGGTCTGGGGAAATTCGGCTGTGTGGGGGAACAGCGCAGTGTGGGGCAACAGCACCAATACCGGCTTCAGCGCGGTGTGGGGCAACAGCGCAGTCTGGGGTAATAGTGCCGTTTGGGGCAACAGCGCCACCGAGGCTATGTCCGTTGCCATCAACGGCGATAAGTAAGTATCCTCCGGCAGAGCCGGAGGCTTTACGTTGTGAGCCGCACAAAGCGGCTATGCGGGGTCGCTGACGCGGCCCCGACAGTTTGGGGCCACCCCTTGACGGGTGGCCGGTTAGCGCCACAAGTGATTTGCTCCAGTCGCTTATCCTCTAGCTGTTGTTGTCGGATGTAGTCGCGAATCACTGCTTCATCCCGACCCACTGGGGACACATAAATGTCCTCCTGCCCAAAAGTGCTGCCCACAAAATTTCGCTTCTGCTCGCCATCCACCTGGGCCAAATGAATCGCACTCTTGCCCTTGATGAAACCCACCACCTGGGACACCGCGTACTTCGGTGGAATCGCGATCATCATGTCTACGTGATCCGGTAGCAAATGCCCTTCTTCGATCCGACTCTCCTTCTGCTCCGCCAGCATGCGGAACTTCGCCCAAGTGCCGCCGCAGTTCTCCGTACAACGTCTTTCGCCGGCACTTCGGGATAAACACCACATGGCATCTGCACTCCCACTTGGTATGGCTTAGGCTTTCCATTTCGTCCATCGCGAACTCCCTTGTGTGCTTGGCGGCTCACGCTTGGGAGTCTCCGCGATGGACTCCGGTATCTGTCAAACTTCTACTGCCTCCCCGGCAGAGCCGGGGGGTCTCCCGTTTGTACTAGTCGCTTTATTGTAGGATCCCCGTTTCCACGCTCTTCATCCTTCGCTCTGGGAGGCCGAACCTGGTCTCCCCAGCTGGTTAGGTAACCGAAGTAACCTTCCTGTGCCCCAGCAAACATGTTAACCAAAGAGCATGCCGGGACACGTTCCTTTGGGTTTAGAAAACCCAGGATTGAGTGTCTCCCCAACCGGCGCCCACACATGGATTCTGCGGCGCGAATGCAGCTGACCGACGGCACGACCGTGGTGGTGCAAAGTGCGGTCATGCAGCAGCTGATGGCCATGCTGGAGCGCGTGGCCCGCCATGACGCGGCGGTTCTGATCGTCGGCGAAACCGGAAGCGGAAAAGAACTGGTTGCCCGCACCATCCACGAACATTCCCTACGCTGCAGCAGGGCGTTTGTGGACGTAAACTGTGCCGCCCTCCCCGAGCACCTGGTCGAAAGCGAGCTGTTTGGATACGAGAAGGGAGCCTTCAGCGGCGCCGATGCCACCAAGCCGGGGCTGTTTGAATTGGCTGACCACGGCACCATCTTTCTCGATGAAATCGGAGAACTGGACGTCAAGGTTCAGGCGAAGCTGCTACGCGTGCTCGACGGAGTTCCGTATTACCGCCTGGGTGGAAGCCGGAAAGTGGGAGTGAGTATCCGCGTCATCGCGGCGACCAACCGCAATCTGGAAGAAGAAGTCAGCGCGGGGCGGTTCCGCAGCGATCTCTATCACCGCCTCACTCAATTCCACTTGCAAGTGCCGCCGCTGCGCGAGCGGGCAGAGGACGTTGACGCGCTCGCGGACTATTTTCTGAAAAAGCATTGTCCCGCCGCGCACTTCAGCGAGGATGCGCTGCAGGCCCTCAGACAATACCCGTGGCCGGGAAACGTTCGCGAACTCAAGAACGTAATTTTCAAGACTACGCTGAGTGCCAAGCCAGGCAAGCATGAGTTTCGCGGCAGGGACTTGCCGGCAGTCATATGCGGAGGTCCGGAAACGGCGACTAGCCAGGTGCTCACTGGCAATCTCGACGACATGGAACGGCGCATGATTTTTCAGGTGCTGGAACAGGCCGACGGCAATCAATCCAAGGCAGCCCAGCAGTTGGGAATCTCCAGCCGCACCTTGCGCCGAAAACTGCAGAAGTATCGCACTATGGGGATGGAGGGGCCCGGAGGAGTCTCCCTGGGCACGATCAGCGCGCAACAACAACGTTACTTCCGCGTCAGCATTGAAGTTCCGGTGCAGATCCGCGATGCGGAAGGTGAGCAGATGAGTGTGACCAGCGTGAATGTCAGCTCCGGCGGAATTGCGATTAAATCGCTCACCGCGTTGAAGCACGGTTCCGCCTTCGATATCAGTTTGCCTTTGCCAGGAATTTCTTCTCCTCTGGAAGCTAAGGCTAAGCTTGCCTGGACCAGTCCCGGCGGCCTGGCGGGCTTGAGCTTTGTGGAGATCCACCCCGCGCTTGAGCGAGAACTGCAGCAGTGGCTTCTCGACAAAACCCGCCAGGAAGGGTGGACGGAATCAGACTCGGGTGAGCAGAGAATCTAGAGCCCCCGGGGCGACGCACGATGCGTAGAACTCCTGGCGATGCACACGAGATCCTTCACCTCGGCGGCTGCTCCGCGAGGACAACATCTCGCATGTTCACATTGACCTTCCGATTGGTACTAAGACCAAGGGCATGGGAGCACCGGTCCGGGAAGCCTGATAGAATCTAAAGTAAGTTCCTCCCCATGAAGAAGTTTTCCAGGCTCGGTCTCGTCCGGGTAGCGGCCCTTTATGTTTTCTTAGCCGTGCTGTCCACCTCACTTGCTTGTGCCCAACTGTCTCCGGGCTCCACTATCAAGTGGGTTGCGCTCTCGGGCGGTGGGAACGGCACCGACCTGGAAATTACTGCCAGCCAGCCAGCTGCGACCGACACGCGTGTGCTGACCGATCCCGATCGCATAGTCATAGACTTTCCTGGTGCGGTGCCCGGCAATCGGCTGAAAGGTTTTCCCGTGAATCGCGGTCCAATCCGGGCGGTACGGACGGCATTATATACATCGAATCCTCCCACAACGCGTGTGGTGATTGATCTGAAAGGCCCCGTCGCCTATCAGGTTGTTCCCTCCGGCAGTGGTGTGGTTGTGAAATTCGGAGGTGCTCCGAACGCACCGGCCGAAGCGGCTGAAAGGACCTCTCCGCCCCCGATTCCAGTTCACCTGACCCGTGCAGCCCCGATTCCAATAGTCGTGCGGGCGCCGCGAGCGCCATTATCCCCAACAACGATAATTAAACGAGTTGCGCTTCTGGGTAACGAAAGAGGAGTGGAACTGGAAATCATCGCCAGCCAGCCGGTGGCGACCGACACGCGAGTGCTAACCAATCCGGATCGCGTGGTCATTGACTTGCCGGGTGCAGTCCCAGGGGACCAGTTGAAGGGTTTTGCGGTTAACCACGGTGCCATGAAAGCAGTGCGGGTGGGGCTTCTTTCGTCCAGTCCCCCTACAACGCGTGTAGTGCTTGATCTCAATGAACCCAGCCCCTATCAGGTTTTTCCTTCCGGGAATACAGTTCTGGTGAAGCTGGGCAGGGCACCAAATTTCGCACCAGGCGTCACGCTTGCGCACAGTGCGCCACCCCCACGTGCGGCGCCTCCGCCAGCGCCTCGGGTTGCGGTCAGCTTCAAAGACGGGCAGCTCACAATCGAGGCCGACAAAGCCACGTTGGCCGAGGTGCTGTATCAGGTCCATATGAGCACCGGAGCGGACATTGCGATTCCCGCCGGAGCGGAGCGGGAGACAGTCATGGTGAAGGCCGGACCCGGACCGGCAACTCAAATCATGGCGAGCCTCCTCAACGGGTCCCATTTTAATTTCGTAGTTGTGGGTTCTGAGCAGGATCAGAATGCCTTGCGTACAATCATTCTGACAGCTAAGGGTGGAGAGGAATCGCCGCCTGGTCCTGAGCTACCAGCCGCAGTGAGCGAGGAAGTACCCAGCGAAGTGCCGGCGCCGGACGACGGCAACGCGACGCCAGTAGCTCCGCCGGTATCCAGCATACCTCAGATTCCTCTTCCGCCGGACCAGAGTGCCCCACCACCGGAGCCGCCACCGGATCAACCGCAGTAGAGAGTCGGGCTGTAACTGGCTGACTTGCTGAAAGTGCGCCCGTACCGCTATCCCACACGAGAATCTTCCAATCGCGATCCAGCGGATCCGTGTTTAGCCTGCATTATTCGTGAAAGTGGAACGTAGAGGTGTTTGGTCGTGAGTACGAGACGAAGGTGCGACAAGGTCAGGAGTTGGTTGCAGCGGGAGATTGATTCTAAAGTTCTTAGCTGGGCTCCGAGTCAGATTTTGACGCGTAGTGAAACACTTCGAGTAAGAGCGTGACAAGGGCTCGGTTCGGATTGAAGAAGTGGGAGACTTAGGCGCTTTGAGCGCCCAAGCTGAAGGCAAGAGTTTGAAAGCTCTTGCGATCAGGAAAAGACTGGGGTAGATGCAACACGATCCGCCGCACTGAGGCCACTACCTGTGCTCCCAGTTTCAAGAACCGTTCGCGCAAGGTCGAGACTTGCGCCCGGGCGTGGCGGGTTGGCGCCAGGTGAAGACGCAGCTCCTGCATCAGCACATAGGCTGCCGCCGTCAGCAGGACCCGAAACGTATTTGCCAAGAAGGTCGAGCAACTGGTCCGTCCGATCTGCATGCCGTCGTGCAACTCCTTGATCCTATTTTCGACGTCGCCCCGGGCACAGTAGACGGTCTCGTAAATCCACTGCGGACTCTGTTTCAGGTTGGTGACGACGAAGCGCGGGTTATCCTTGGGCTCTTTGCCTTCGGCGCGCACCACTTCGGCTTTATAGATGACTCGTCGTTTCCACGGCCAAGTCTTTTTCGTAGCATACGGGCACTCCCCATACACGTGCTCGGTTTGGCCGGAAGCTTCCGACTGCCGACGAGCCAGCTTCATCGCCCGCTCCGCCTTACGTTTCAACACTGCGTTGGCCGGCAGATTCACGATGTATTCCACTTTCGGTTCGCCGTCCAGAAAATCCAGCACCTCCGGGCAGGCAAAACCGCCATCGAGTCGCACCCGAATCCTGGTCTCCGGGAAAGCCTCCTTCACTCGGACTAGCAGGCGCCGAAGGATCCCCACCGCGCCCGCCGACCCGGGCGCATTCCCCGGCCGCAACACGGCCGCCACCAGATACTGTTCCGACTCCTCGTCAAAGCTCAAAAAGCCCAGCATCGGCAGATAACAGTGCGTGTCATAGTGGCCATTGAAAAAGCTCAACTGCTGCGCCCCGTGCGTGGGATCGTCGGTTGGATCCAGGTCGATGGTGACACGTCGGGCTTGGCCCCGCAGACGACTCCGATGTCGTTCGATCACGCAATCCGCCAGGGCTTCCCCCATGCGCAACAACTCTTTGCCATCTCGGCTATTTTCTAATCGCGACAGGGTTGGTTGCGAAGCCAAGTCTTCGCCTCGGATTGGATCCCGCCCCACCAACATCTTATGGATGGGATCGGAACCGAGCCGGGCTGTATCGTTGGCGTCCGGATACCCGCATGCGATGGCCATCACTCGCTGCGTGACCAGTTCGACTAACTCGTGGTCTATTTTGCCCGACTGCCGCTCGTCCTCCAAAGCCTGGGCAAGTGCGGCAGTAAGATGCAATCGTCGATCGGCAGCGCGCAACAAGATGGCTCCACCGTCCGAGCTGCTTTGTGGTTGATCAAACTTCGCCACCACCGGACGCGAACCGATTCCCGGAAACAGAACACTCTGTGGTATATTTTGCTCGTTCAAACGAAAGCCTCCTCTTGGTACCAAAGTCGCGTCGACAACGGCTTTTTACCATGAAAGAGGCTTTTCGTGTTTAGTTTTCGTGAATTATCCGGGTTAGTGTTTGAACCTTATCAATTCTCTGATCCACTTTGAGCAACGCCATGAAGGGTCAATGGTGCCAAATTTGCGAGGTTGAGTGCCCAGTTATATTGGTAGCCGAAGGTAAGCCTTACACCCAAGGCTGGGTTTGCGCCGCACGCAACCGGAGGCTGTTCGCACGATGCTGTCCCACACGTCAGAGGTACGCCAGTACAAATTTGTATGTTTTGATAAGTTGTGCAGTTGGGAGGCGGCGTGGCTACACACGAAAAAGGAGGAGTATAGGAAACCAAATTGGCCGAATATAAGTGATCCGCCTGCAGAGTATTTATAATGCTGGCAAAAATTTGCGGAGCTCCTTGAGGGCTATTGCCGCACTCCGCGCAAGTATATTGGCTGGCCGTTTGGATTCCTTGGCGGGCGGCCCGATTCAGAGTGGAACTGATGTTGAATGCTCTTCCAAACCAGAAGATCGCTAACAGTATGAGGAATAGAATAGGCAACACAATCGCAGCTTCCAAGATCTCTTGGCCGTAATCCTCAGCAAGACAAGAACGCAGCAGGCGCCCGATACGCCGACTGTAGCAACCTGTTTTGTTTAACACCGAAGTCTCCGTCTCAATTTAGATTAGTCATGATTACGTCACTAGTTATTGAAGTGACGCCTGTAGCATAGTTAGCAGTGGGAATAATTAGGCGCATAACGTTGCCGAAAAGCCACTGGTAAGGATAGCTGATGTGAATTTTGGTCGTTTCCATTGTAAGGGGCGGCGTGCCGGCTGTCTGGAGGGCATTTCCCCGATCAATGATTAGGGTAAACGTCCCGTTTCCAGCGCAGGCACTACTGGCTGTGTAGGTCCAAGTCATACCCGATTGGTTCGGCACCGCAGTAGCAAGACCACAGTCCTTAACATTGGCTGCAGCCAGATAAGTATCGATAGCGTCGCGAATACCAGCCACTGAGTTCGGATTTGGCTCCGAGACATCTGCCATAGTCTGGTTGCTAGCAAAACGCCCTCCCTCTCGGGCAGCGCCATTCAGTACTTGCTTCAATTTGAATGCTGTTCCGAAATCCATGATTCCCACCACGATTACCATCAATAACGGCAGGGCGATTGCCAGTTCAACAATCTGCGAGCCGTTTGTCTTAGCACGATCTCTTAGCATCATCCGCAATGCATGCTCGACCTTCATATTGCATTCTCCTCTGGCAAAGCAGACCGGATCACCGATGAATGAGTCGCACCGGAACTGGTGAAGTGCCTGCGCCGGTGATCGGTGTTCCCGTACTTGCCGGATCTAATCCAGCGGCATTCAAAATGATAGCGTGGATATCGGGGCTGCCTACCGTGACGTACTGAATTCCTAGCTGCAGGAATCCGACAATCGGCAACTGAGCGGTGCCATCACAAGGAGGTGCAGGGGGACAATTGAAAACAGGCACAGTGACAACAGAATCGCTACGATGTATGCCGTCTACCAGGTGCAATGATGGATTGGGGTTGTTATACCCACCGGTGATGGTCACCGGGAGGCCGACTGTGAAGCTGTCTTGGCCGAACGGGGCACCATCAGAATCAGCATGAATCAAACAATCAGTACCGGGACTAGTCCGCGCGTTAAGGTTTCCTTGAGAGCGTGTGTCCACCCACCACGCTTGACCTGGCCCGACGAATTGGCCATTGCTGAAGTTGAAGCCGTTCGCACACGCAATGTTATCGTGATAATTGAGACCGGGAGGGCCAGTCCCTATCTGACTGCAGGAAACCGCACCCGGTGAAGGACAGGACAGCGGTGCCGGTCCATCAAGAGCATAGAACTGGGCTGTGTTTGGGGCAGGGGCACTTGGTGACGTGGACGACGTCATTAGCTTTAGCGTAACAGGCTGGCCTATGAAACTGGCCCCGTTCGCTATCGAATAATCCGACGCGATATATAACGGATATCCAGCGCCGCACAGGTTGCAATTAGAAACTAGCCACGGCTTTACCCCATGTATCGCGATCGGGGGACGGCTGGGGTTTGAATTCGCAGCGTCAAAGGATGGATTGTAAGCCTCGGCAACCGCAGTTGCAGATACATTACTTGCGGTCTGTCCCCAAATGCGCGCGAAAAAGGTCGGTATTCCGGTCCGCGTGACGGTGACTTGAATCTGCGGATTCTGGTTATAGGTGGGGGCAGGGCATGAAGTGCTCACCGTTGTTGGGGCTACACCTGCAATCGCGTTTTGTTGAGCTACGGCCTGCGCACGTAGGTCAGCATCCGCATTACTTCCATTACACACTGAGCTCAGAGGGACAGCAGAAGGATTGGAGGTTGTGCCAGAACTCACGAAAGCGTCAGCACCGGCCAAAGCTGCTGCGTCAGCAGATTTTCGAGCCTGATCTGAGGAGGTGTAAAGGTTTACGACATCTATGGAAAGTATAACCATCGCGAGTAAGGAGAACATTCCGACGGCTACCATCAAGAGAGTCACGCCACTTTCTTTTCGCACTCGACGAACTCTCTTCACGCCAATCGCTAGCGTGGGATTTAGACTATTCGCCACTGTTGATCTATCTCCTGACCGAGTGGTGAAGGACATAAGAGATGACATGGAAGTGCGACCTCCCAATTAGCCTGAGAATCCGGAGTGCCTCCAATTCGCAAAATGCAGACTCCTCGCTGCGCTTGAATGACAATCATTTCAGTTGTCAAGATGTTCTGCAATCCGTACTAAAGCGCGATGTTAAAAGCCAGACGTCCGCTCACCAACAGGATTACGGCAATGGCCACGGCTACACCAAAAGGAACCTTCAGGGATTCTGGGTTGTCGAGCGAGATGGAAGGCGTTCCCGGATGCAACGAAAGGAAGGCCAACAGCAATCTCGCGATATTGCGCATGGTCTCCACGAAACGCTTCTTGTAGATCACCAGTGCCATAGCCATAAATCCAGCCACCAGCACAGCCCCTGCGAGCACGGTTAGAATTTCATGACTACCCAGGCAGGCGCCAATCGCACCTACGAGTTTCCAATCGCCTGCGCCCAGCGCCCTGATGAAGACAAACGGAAACAGCAGCAGTAGTCCTAAACCCGCGCCGCCCAGCGAAAGCTTCAATCCCGGCCAACCATAGGCAATCGAGTTGGCGGCGATTCCTGCCAGAAAGCCGGGGACGGTTAGCCAGTTGGGAATACGGCGCCATCGCCAATCCGTGCAACCGGCGGCCAGCGCCAAAACTCCCGCCAGGACTAGCCCGCCTTCCCTCAACATGCTCGTCTGCAGCCTTGCCTCGTGGGTCGGGCTGCGCTCCCCTTCCACCGATGCGGGAACCGGGCAGTAATTTCTCGTTTCGGCAAGAGGCTGGAAAAATTGCGAAAAACGCGGTGCAGCGCTAAAACCTCAGGGCACGTGCAAACCGTGCGCTAATGCCCGGATTTTCACATAGCGTAGGGGCTAAGTCAATGAATAGGCTTCCATGCTGTCCGCCAGGCGAGCCTCTCGCGTCCTGAATTGGTCAAAGTACTGACGGGAAAGAAGAAAGGCCCGATTTTCCGGGCCTTATCTCAGCTTCATAAACAGAAAGGACGTTTAGCGGACACGGCTGAGATTCTGCGCGTTGCCGCGTTCGGCGACTATCCGCTTGGCGTTTTCCGCCAGTTGCTTAGCTTGCGGGAGCAGTTCGAGGGCTTTGACCACCTGCGGGTCGGTCTCGGCCCGGACCTTGAGCCCTTCGTCCTGGCCGAAGGCGTCAATGAAGACCTCGCTCTTGATGGTCGAATGCAGCCAATCGCTGTTCTGAAGCAGGTCCGCCTCGGTGTAAGCGATCTTCTCCTGATCCAGGAATTTGCGGAAGTCGTGCATCACATTGTCGTCCACTTCAAAATTCTTACTCACCTGATGGCTAGCCGCGTAGCGCTTGGCGAAGTTGAAGAAGGCGTAATGCTGCAGGAGTCCATCCTGGAAGCGATTGGTCTTCTGGGCCGCGATCTTGACATCCGGAGTAATTCCGCCGCCGCCGTATACCGTACGCCCACTGTCAGTCAGTTTGACTTCGCGGTTGACGCCATTTTCTTCGCTGTCGCGATTGTAATAATAGTCGTAAAGCGAAACCCCGGTGTAGTCGCGCTGGATAAGGCGTCCGCTGGGCGTGTAGTACTTGGCGGTTGTCAACGCGAGGCCGGTATTCTCTGAAAGCGGATAAACCGTCTGCACCAGGCCCTTACCGAAAGTCGTCTCCCCGACGATCAACCCGCGATCATGATCTTGGATGGCGCCGGCGACAATTTCGGCGGCTGACGCGGTCCCCCGGTTGACCAGAACGACCAGCGGATATTCTCGGCCGCCATTGCCGTGGGTAGCGCTATAACGCTTTTCCTGCGAAGCGCGCCCGTGATGAGAAACGATCAGCTGGCCTTTCTTGAGAAATTTATCAGCGACGCCGACACCTTCATTCAGCAGCCCCCCGGGATTCTGACGCAGGTCAAGAATAAGGCCCTTCATATCGCCGAAGCTTTCCAGCGCCTTGGAAACTTCGCCCTCGGTTGTTTCCTGGAAACCTGTGACGTGGATGTAACCGATGCCCGGCCGGATCAAGAACGCCAAATCAACGCTGTTGCGTGGAATCTCGTCGCGCACGACGTTGAACTCCAGCGGCTTGTCAGAGCCCTCGCGCAGAATGGTGATGCGAACGGTCGTTCCCTTGGGGCCTTTGAGCAAATCAGCAACATCGGAAGTACTCATGTTGTCGGTGGCCTTACCGTCGACGGCGGCAATGATGTCGCCTGGACGAATGCCGGCTCGATAAGCTGGCGTGCCCACGAAAGGAGCGATGACGATGACTTTATTATTGCGCGGACCCACCGTCATGCCGACCCCGTAGTACTTGCCGCGTTGTTCTTCGCGGAGGAGCGAGTAGGACTTGGGATCGAAGAAATTCGAATGGGGATCGAGGGCATGCAACATGCCCGGAATCGCGCCGTTATAGATGGCTTTGTCAGCGTTGACTGGCTCAGCGTAGTTTTGCTCGACGACGTCGAACACCTGGGTGAACGTCTTCAGGCTGTCCCGAACGTCGGAGTCGCTGTTGGGCAGTGGGGTAGGAGCATTCCGCTGTGCGAAGAGCATCCCCAAAAAGCCGCAAAGGACAAGAATCAGTACGACAAGGAAGAGAGAGCGACGAGCACTACGAACCATCGTTTTGTTTCCTTCGGTTGGGGCATGCAAGGTCACCCCGGTCACCGCTGACGCTGAGCGCAGTATACCATGCGTTCGGTACTGCCCTTTCAGCGATTTTGGACCGCAAGTAACCATCGGGTAAGGGCTTGCGGCCGTTTATAAGATGCTCGTCGGAAGCCCCAAGTCTCGGGGAAAAACCGCTGGCGGATCGGCACGTGCGCGCACAATTGCTGGCGGTGCAACGATGGCGGTATGATGTCAGTATGAACCTCGGCTTTCCAGAGATGATGTTCATCTTCCTGCTGGCCCTTATCATCTTTGGGCCGAAGAAGTTGCCGGAAATCGGGCGGCAGATCGGCAAGGCCCTCAACGAGTTCCGCCGAGCCAGCAACGAGTTCAAGGCGCAGATCCAAACGGAAATCACTAATCTGGAAAACGAGGTCCACAAGCCCCAAGTTCTGCCACTCCTGCAGCCCGGGGAAGTCGCCATAGCCAGCGGAAACGCGGGCGAGGCTGCTCCCGTGCCGGAGGCCGAATCCGCCAGCAAGGCTTCCAATGCCTGATGTAGCAGCTGAAATTCCTCCCTCCGGACAGGCTGACGAGTCCATGCCAGCGATGAGCTTCCTCGAGCACCTCGAGGAACTGCGACGGCGGATCATTTACTCGATTATTGCAGTCGCGATTGCCTTCTTCGCTTGTTGGGGATACGCCGAGCGCATCTACGAGATCATGCAGCGGCCTATCATGAAGGCGCTGCACGATCACAATCTGGCTGAAAAACTCGTCTATCTGAACCCTACCGAGCCGTTCAACCTTTACTTGAAGGTTGCATTTTTGGCTGGCGTATTCGTGGCTTCACCAGTTGTCCTGTACCAGGTGTGGATGTTCATCTCGCCCGGCCTTTACCGGCACGAGAAACGCTATGTGCTGCCGTTCATGTTCTCGACCGTAGGGCTGTTTATGGGCGGGGGCTTCTTCGGCTACAAGATCGTTTACCCCGGGATGTTGAACTTCTTAGTTGGCTACGCCCAGCAGTTCCAGCCGATGATCACGGTTAGTGAGTACACGGACCTCTTCCTCACGGTCATAATCGGCATGGGCATCATCTTCGAATTGCCCATTCTGGTCTTCTTCCTGGCATTGATGGGCATGGTGACTGCGGGCTTCATGTGGCGCAATTTCCGCTACTCGATCCTAGTGATTTTCATCATTGCGGCGATCATTACTCCGACTACCGACATCCTGAACATGTGCGTGTTTGCGGCACCGATGGTAGTGCTTTATGCGCTAAGCATCGTTATTGCCTGGCTGGTACACCCCAAGCAGCGCCGAGCGCGCCGCGAAAAACGAGGCGAATGATTCGAAGGCATGAGAAGCACTTTGTGGGGGCAGGGTCTCGGCTGGCGATAACGTGCCTTATCCCCGGACTTGCGCTAATTTCCTGTGCCTGCACGCACGAGAAAGCTGCAAGCGAGGCGAAGAAGCCGTCAATGAGTTCTGCGTCAACCGAGACGGCGCAAGCTGCGGCGCCGGCGGCGGCCGCTGCAGAATCCGGACCGTTGCCAACCATCAACGCCAGTCGGGCTTTTCAATACACGAAAGAAGTGACGGCGTTCGGTCCTCGTCCTATCGGCAGCGTCAGTCACAAAAAACTCGAGAACTACATCTACGCCCACCTGAAAGGGGACGATGTCAGCGATGATTCATTCCTCGCCGACGCTCCCGAAGGCAAGCTGCCGGCGCGGAATATCATCGCAAAGTTTCCCGGGACGAAGGACGGCATCGTTGTCCTTGCCGGCCATTACGACACTCCCTATTTTTTGCGCAACACACCCTTCGCTGGCGCCAATGATGGAGGGTCTTCGACGGCAATCCTGCTGGAATTTGCCAATCAGTTGCGTGGCAAAAAGCGAGACGGATACAGCGTGTGGCTCTTGTGGACCGACGCTGAGGAGGCGGTGAAACAGTGGTCGGATACCGACAGTCTCTATGGCACCCGTCACCTGGCAGAGAAGTGGCAGAAGGACGGCACGTTGGCGAAAATCCGAGGCTTTCTCTTAGCCGATATGATCGGTGATGCCGACCTGAACATCGACCGTGACCAGAACTCTACGCCCTGGCTCGAGGATCTTGTCTACCAGGCGGCCACGCGCTACGGCTACCAATCCCATTTTTTCGCACGGACAACCACCGTCGAGGATGATCATCTTCCGTTCGTGCGTCGCGGCGTACCTTGCGCAGACTTTATCGATCTCGATTACGGATACGGCAATTCCTTCCACCATACTCCACAGGACACCATGGATAAACTCAGCCCCCAAAGCCTGGAAATTGTTGGGGACGTGATGCTCGAGACCGTGCGGCTTTTGGATAAGCAGCAAGGGCCGGCTCCACAATCGCAGGCACCCAGCGTCCCGCGATAACCTGAGCACCCTCTTCGCGCCCCGGGCGGAGCTTCTTCGCGAGCTTTGCGGTTAAGTCTTTGTTTTTCCGTTCGAATCATTTCTAATGCGGCGGTCATGCCAACTGCGGCGGCGACATATCTGATCCTTGGTGTTCGGTTCCTTTCAACTCTTAGTGCTCAGCAAATCCAGAATTCCGGACTGGAACAGGTGATGGCCGAAGCGCTGAAGCCTTCTCCTCTGGAAACTGATCTGCGCCGCTTGACTGATGAGATCGGCGGCCGCGTGCCAGGCACTCCCGCGATGCAGCAAGCCGTTGATTGGGAAGTGGCCGCGGTGAAAATTGACAATTGAAAATCGGCACCTGGCAATCCAGTTTAGTCACAACAAATCTAAACCTTGTCTTGAGGTCTCTTGAACCAGCTCATCTTCTGGATCTTATTTAACCTGTTCGTGCTGCTGATGCTAGGCCTCGACTTAGGGGTCTTTCATCGGCGCGCCCACGCGGTCAAATTCCGCGAAGCCGTGGGATGGAGCCTGATGTGGATCGCACTGGCCGCAGGTTTTGCCGTCCTGGTTTATTTCTGGCATGGGCGGACGGCGTCGCTGGAGTTCATCACCGGCTACGTGATTGAACTCTCGCTCAGCGTTGACAACCTTTTCGTCTTCCTGATGATTTTCCGCTATTTCCGGGTAGCTGGTCCCAACCAGCACCAGGTGCTTTTCTGGGGCATCATCGGAGCGCTGATCATGAGGGGTATCTTTATACTGGCCGGAGTCGGCCTCATCCGGCGCTTTCACTGGATCATTTACGGGTTCGGCGCCCTGCTCGTCTACAGCGGGCTAAAGTTGATCCGCTCGGAGGGCGCCGAGGTGCATCCAGAAAAAAATCCGGTGCTGCGCATCTTTCGCCGCTGGGTTCCGGTGACAAAAGACTACGTAGGCGGAAAGTTTTTCGTACGCCAGCCCGGGCTGTTTGCAACCCCATTGTTCATCGTCCTGCTGGTTGTGGAAACCACCGACGTGCTGTTCGCGGTTGATTCGATCCCCGCAGTGCTGGCCATCACGCTCAACGCATTCATTGTCTACACCTCGAATGTTTTCGCCATTTTGGGCTTGCGATCGATGTACTTCGCACTGGCGGGCATGATGGAGATTTTCCACTACTTGCATTATGGCTTGTCGGTGGTGCTGATCTTCATCGGAGCCAAGATGCTGCTCTCGCACTACTACACCATTCCTACCGAGATCGCCCTGGCCGTGGTAGCCGGTGTACTGGCGATGTCGGTACTCGCGTCGTTGTTATTCCCGCGACGACGGACGGTCGCATCGGCAGAGTGAAGCCGGGCTTTTGTCGGCTTGCTCTTGGTCACGCGAAACGAACGAGATCGCCTGTGATGATGGAATGCTTGAGGAACTTGGCGTCGTTGTGGGACGGATAGTCGATGCGATAGTGCGCGCCACGGCTTTCTTCGCGGGCCAGGGCTGAGCGGGTCACGAGAAGACCGGCCTGATGAATGTTTTGAGCCTCGTGGGCGCGCCGGCTATGAGGATGCGCAATCCGAGGAGCTAGAGCGTCGAGCTCGTGAATTGCCCGGCGCAGGCCTTTTCCATCGCGCACGATCCCTACGTCGCGCCACATCAGATCCTGCACTTGCGAAATCAAATCTTCCACCCCGGCTTCGATCGGGCCGTTGGATGCAGCCAGACCACGATGATTGGGTTTGGTGACAGCGCGCAGTTCAGAACGCATAGCCTTCCCAGCGCGCGCACCGAACACCAAGCCTTCCAGTAGGGAATTGCTCGCTAGGCGGTTGGCGCCGTGGACACCGGTGGCGGCGACCTCTCCGGCGGCATAGAGACCGGGAACATTGGTGCGTCCTTCCAAATCGGTGCGCACGCCGCCCATGGCATAGTGCGCCGCGGGTCGGATCGGGATCAGATCGGTGGTGATGTCGATGTTGTACTTCATGCAAGTGGAGTAGATGCGTGGAAAGCGGCGTTGCAGGTGGTCAGCGTCGAGGTGAGTCAGATCGAGATACACAACGGGTTCTTTGGCGCCGCTGACCTCCATCTCATGCACGATGGCACGCGCCACCACGTCGCGCGGTGCGAGTTCTCCCATCGGATGGTACTTAGGCATGAAGCGGCCCATCTCCAGGTTACGCAAGTACGCGCCTTCACCGCGCAGAGCTTCCGAGAGCAGGAAACGGGGAGCGCCCTTCACATACAGCGCCGTAGGGTGGAATTGGATGAACTCCAGGTCGCTGATCTCGGCGCCGGCGCGAAACGCCATTGCTACTCCGTCGCCGGTAGCGACAGCTGGATTGGTGGTGTTGCGATAAAGCTGGCCCAGTCCTCCGGTAGCGAGCAACACCGCTGAGGTGCTTATCTGTTGATGTTTGCCTTTGTCGCTGATCACGTGAACCGCGCATACTCGGCCGTTTTCGAGGTGCAAGTCAGTCGAGAGTTCAAATTCACTGATTGAGATGTTATGCAGAGTCTTGGCTCTCGCATAAAGCGCCCTCAGGATCTCACGGCCCGAGGAATCGCCGTGGGCATGCAGGATCCGATTCCTGCTGTGCGCACCCTCGCGCGTGAAGGCCAGCTTGGTGCCGCTGCGATCGAACTCTGTGCCCCAATGAATCAGTTCTTCTATTCGCTCCGGGCCTTCTTCGACCAGTACCCTTGCAGCTTCGACATTGCAAAGACCGTCGCCTGCGTTAAGAGTGTCCTGAAGGTGAAGCGTGACTTCGTCCTCGTCGCTGAGGGCGGCGGCAATTCCGCCCTGGGCATATTGAGTTGCCGATTCGGTAAGTTCCTTCTTGGCGAGCACCAGTACCCGGCCAGCTCCAGCTAGTTCGATAGCGGCGCGGAGTCCGGCAATCCCGGCGCCAATCACCAGGAAATCGGTTTCGTGTGGCGCGGACTTCATTGAGGAAAAAATGGTACCACGAGGCCTGGGGCGGGGCCGTACGGTCAATACGCTATCATGGAAACTCATGGCCCGAGTTTCCATTTCCGTCCAGCCTCGCTCTTACGAGGCGGTGATTGAAAGCGGATTGCTGGAACGCGTGGGGCCCTTGCTGCGCGAGGTTCTCCCCGATCGCAAGCGATGCTTTGTGGTTACCGTTCCTCCGGTACGCAAGAGGTGGGGCAGGAAGATGATGACATCTCTTGCCGCCGCCAGCTGGGAAGCGAAAGTCGTGGAAATGCGCGACGGAGAACGTCACAAGATTCTGGCCACGGTCGAACAGCTCGCGGAGAAATTGGTTCAACTGGGTGCCGAGCGCAATGCAGTAATTTTGGCGTTCGGTGGCGGCGTTGTCGGGGATGTGACTGGCTTTCTCGCTTCTGTTTACATGCGCGGAGTAGACGTCGTGCAGGTGCCAACCACGGTGCTGGCCCAAGTCGACGCTTCCATCGGTGGCAAAACTGGTGTGAACCTGAAAACGGGCAAGAACCTGGTGGGAACCTTTCATCAGCCACGGGTGGTGCTGATCGATCCGCAGGTGTTATCAAGCCTGCCGGAACGCGAATTCCGGTCCGGACTCTACGAGGCTCTGAAATGCGGAGTCATCGGCAAGCCGGAACTGTTCGATCGCATGGAAAGACAGCGCGACAGAATCCTAAAGAGTGATCCGGCTGAATTAGAGTGGTTGATCAGCGAGAGTGTGAAATTGAAAGCAGAAGTGGTTTCTTCCGATGAGCGTGAGAGTGGTCTGCGTCGGGTATTGAACTTCGGGCACACCATCGGCCATGCCTTGGAGGCGGAAACAAAATACCGGCATTTTCTGCATGGAGAGGCGATTGCGTGGGGGATGATTGCGGTCTCCAGGATCGCCGCCGTCGTGGGAAAAACTGACGAGGCAACCGCTCAGAGGATTACCGGTTGCGTGCTCGGCCTGGGACCCCTCCCCAGCATAAATGTGCGTTCGCAGAACATCGTGCGCCTGCTCCAGGCTGATAAGAAGACAAAGGACGGGGTAGTGCATTTCATTCTGCCCACAAAAATCGGCAAAGTCGAAGTCGTGAACAATGTGCCATCGGAAATAGTCACTGAGGCTGTAGCCGATCTGCAGAAAATGTCGCGCCGTGGGAAGAACTAACCTACCTTATTTGTGGTCAACCAATCAAAGAACGCCATCGTGGGTGCTTCTCCGAAGGGCGCAGAAACTCCGGAAGCCGCCGCGGCAGCGGTACGCGATATGTTTACTTCCATCGCGCCCCGCTATGATCTCCTGAACCATGTTTTGTCCTTCAACGTGGATCGCCTCTGGTGGCGGAGGGCGGCGCGTACATTCTCTTCGATCCTCGCGCGGCCGGATTCCCAGGTACTCGATCTATGCTGCGGCACTGGGGACATGGCTCTCGCTCTGCGGCGGCGGGCGAATGCCTCAGCATGCATCTTGGGAGCGGACTTTTCCCATGCCATGCTGCGGCTGGCAACCAGGAAATCCAGGGGTACGACCCTGCGATGGATTGAAGCGGATGCCCTGCGTTTGCCTTTTCCCGACGGCCGCTTCGATCTGGCTGCTTCGGCATTTGGGTTTCGCAACTTGGCTGACTACGACGCCGGACTGAGCGAGATCTTAAGAGTTTTAAAAGCCGGAGGGGAGTGTGGAATCCTGGATTTCGGCGAGCCTAAGGGGCTATTCGGAAAGTTCTATCGCTTCTACTTCCGCCGCGTATTACCTAAGGTCGGCACCCTCATTTCTGGAGTGAAGGGTCCCTATTTGTATCTTCCCGCGTCCGTGGAGCGATTTCCCGATCCAGGAGCAATGCTAGAGCGCATGCGTGCCGCCGGTTTCCGGGCGGCCAGTTGGACTCCGTACACATTCGGGATTGCCGGATTATATCGAGGGAAGAAATAGAATTCTATTTGCCTACAGACTGTTCCACCGCTACGCCGGGCACGATGCCGGCCAAGCTCTCCACAAATGCGTCCTTGATCGTGTAGCGGATTACGTCCTCGTAGTCGTAGCCCAGGAACGTCCGTAGCCGTTCCGTCTCCATGATACATTCTCCCGTCACGTAGGGTGCAATCTCGGGAGGAATGGCGGAGAGGCGGAGGTTCCATGCCATTTGCAGTCCCAACTTGCATATCCAACGTCCGGGGACTCGAACCAGCTTGAGGCCGGATATTTCCACACATTCCCGGATGGTCAGCGGCTCGCCACGCCCAGCAACGTTGAGAATGGTCAGGCGCTTCGCCTCGGGTTCGCGCCGCAGAATATGGGCGATCAGACGCGCTACGTCGTCGACGTGCACGTACTGAACACGGTTTTCGAGATAGCGTTGCCCCATGGGCAACACACAAGGGAGTCGCTTACCGCGAGCGCGCATCCAGGCAGCAATGCGGCTGCGGCCGTTGGGAGTTCCGCGGAAGAGTCCAACCAGGTAATTCTCGACCGTCGGTCCGCCGAAGATGTGCGGACGCAGAACGTAAACGCTACAACCGCGCAAGGATGGTGCGCGCTGCCTGACAACGTCGTCACATTCTCGCTTGTGCACGCCGTAAGGATAAGTGTGAGCAGCGAGCGGAGAGTCCTCCGATAAAGGTCCGTGCTCGCTTGGTCCGTAGGCGGACACACTGCTGGGAAAAATGAATTTTTCAACCCCCCCCTGGTCACGATTGGCTTCCGCGATGGCTTCCATCACGCGGGCCATACCCGCCACATTGATCTGCCACATGCGTTGCAGGTCGAGAACTCCGGCACGAACCTGGTCCAGGACAAAGGCCAAATGCACGAGAGCGACGGGATGAAGTTCCTTCAGCAGGCGAATCAACTGGAGGCAGGACTCTTCCTTGCCCAAATCCATGCGGACGAAGCGAATGGAACGTTCGCTCTTGGGTGGGTTAACGTCAATGCCGACGACGGAGAAATCGTCTATTTGCGACAACAGGCGTGTCCCCAAGTTCCCGGACACTCCGGTGACTACGACTACTGGTTTTCCGCTATCCATTGGTTTCAATTCTTGGGAGCCGGCGTCTCAGTCTTGCCTTGTTCCTTGCTGGCTTCTGGTTTCGCCGGAGGGTTCATCTGCGGAGGTGGGGGAGCCCCAGCTCCAGGACCCGCAGCCGGAGCAGCAGGGGGACCAAAATAGGCTTCGTTCAGAGTCGTCTTGGTCGACTGCTGGATACCTTCCATGACGTCCTCGATCCTTTGCTGCGCCAAAGTTGCACGAATCTGGTCGTGGGCTTGCTCCAAGGGCTTGGTGTCCTTGGAGATCACCTTGTAAATGTAGTATCCATTGGGTTCCGCCAGGACCTGAGAAACCTGTCCTGCATTCAGGTCCAGCACAGCGCGGTGATTAACCGGCAGTTCATTGCGCGTCAACTTGCCAATCTTAGCAGTCGGAGGCGCACCCTTCACCGCAGCCAGATCAAAGGCTTCCCTCTGCAATTTGTCAAAGTCCTCGCCGCCGGCTGCCCGGGTCTGCAGCGAGTCAGCCTCTTTCTTCATGGCTTCTTCGTCGGTTTTCTGTGCTTCGGCCTGTTTGGCCGGATCTTCCTTGTTTTCGGCGGCGGGCTCGCGTTGCTTGTCCTTTGGAATATACAGACGCTGGAGATCTGCTTGCTCGAAGGCAGACGCGTTGTCCTTGTAGTACTTTGCAATGTCTGCCTCAGGGACGTTGTCGGCATCATCCTTCACGGACTGGCTCAGTTGCTGGGCGAGAATCTGCATGCGAGCGAATTGCAGGACCTGCTTGAACTTCGGGTCGTTTTCGAGGCCGCGTTTGCGGGCTTCGTGCGCCATTACCAGCATCTTGGGATAAATGTCAGCCAACCGCTTCTGCGTAGCCGCATTCATGTTGGACTGCAGAGCGTTAGCGATTTCTTCAAACTGGGCTCGCGTCACTACCGTTTTGCATGCACCCTTCGGCTTCGCGGCGCCACCAGCCTTCGTGGCCGGGGTGTCACATAACCCGACGATCGTGATGACCGGAGCATCAGGCGCCGCTCCCGAACTGTCTTTGGCAGCGGGCTTCTCAGTCTTAGCCGCGGTTGAGGCGGCAGGCGCCTTGTGGGCTGCCTTCGGGGAATGCGCGGGGGCTGCCTGTCCTAGCGCAAGCGAGGCGAGCAGCAGAACGGGCAGACAACGAAAATGCATAAATGGACCATCTCCTGAGGATTTCGCGATGTTTAAATCGTAGCACAGAGCCTCTCTTAGCGCAGAGAACGCTCCCCGCGGGTCGGGCTTGGCGGCGCAACTACCTACCGGCGATAATGCCGCTATGTCGGGAACGCCTACGGTGCTCAGCCCTGAGTCGATGCGCGCCGAAAAACGCGCGGTGGCGGGGAACTCCGTGCTGGCGGCAATCGCCATCACGTCGCTGAAGAGCGTGGTCGGCGTCAGCACCGGCAGCTTGGGCATACTGTCAGAAGCCGCGCACTCCGGGTTGGACTTGATCGCAGCGCTCGTTACCTTCTTTTCGATCCGCGTTTCCGACAAACCCGCCGATGCCGACCACCAGTATGGTCATGGCAAAGTCGAAAATTTCTCCGCCTTCCTGGAAACCGGTCTGTTGTTGCTGACGTGCGTGTGGATTGTTTACGAATCAGTTCTGCGCCTCTTTTATCGGCACGTGGACATCGAGCCTAGCCTGGCCGCGTTCGCTGTGATGTGCCTTTCGATGATTGTCGACTACTGGCGCTCGCGCGCTTTGGGGCGGATCGCCTCCAAGTATGACAGCCAGGCTCTAGAGGCCGACGCGCTCCATTTTTCGACGGATATTTGGTCCAGCGCAGTAGTACTGCTCGGTCTGCTCCTGGTCGCGCTGGGCCGGACGTACGGAGTGGATTGGTTGCGGGACGCCGACCCGATCGCCGCACTTTTCGTGGCGGTTGTCGTGGTCTACGTAAGCTGGCGTCTGACTCGAAAGACGGTCGATGCACTCCTGGATGCCGCGCCGTCCGGAGTACGTTCCAAAATCGTCGATGCGGTTTCGCAAGTCGCCGGTGTGCTGGAAGTCGATCGCGTACGCATTCGCAGGGCGGGGAACCGGTATTTTGCCGATTTGTCGATTGGCCTGTCGCGCAACGTCACTTTCCAGCGCTCCGAACAGATGGCCGATGCGGTCACAGTTGCTGTGCACAGCGTTCTGCCAGATGCCGATGTCGTCGTACACTCGATCCCGAGGGCGTTGCGCGGCGAGAACATTTTCGACCGCATTCGCGCCGTGGCGACGCGGCACAATCTCAACGTGCACGATGTCAGCGTGCAGGATCTCCGCGGGCGTCTTCATGTCGAACAACATCTTGAACTGGACGAGCGGCTCACTTTGCTGGAAGCTCACGACCGGGTGACGCTTTTGGAATCGGAGATTCGGCATGACGTGCCGGAAATCTCGTCTATCCTGACCCACATCGAAAGCGAACCGGCCACGATTGAGACTGGAGATGAAGTTGTACGCGATCGCGGCCTAGAACGCCGCCTGAAGGCAGTGGTCACCGAGTTCCCGGAAATCGTTGATATGCATGACGTCCAGTTCAAGCGCGTACGCGATCGGCTGTACGTGTCGTGCCACTGCACGATGTCCGATGACCTGCCGCTGTCGCGTGTGCACGACATCCAGACCGCATTGGAAATTCGGTTCAAGCAGGATGCACCGGAGCTGTTCCGCGTGCTAATTCATCCCGAGCCGCAGACGGATAACCGGAGGTGATGTTAAGCCGTCACCAGAGAATTCGCCATGGTTAATTTCTCATTGTCGATGGTTGATTTGTCGATCGTTGAATTGTGCTGGAGTTACGGCTATGGAACCTAAAGCAGTTGAACTCAAGGAAAAAACGAAGCGATTTGCTCTTCGAATTATCAGGCTCTTTCGCGCCTTGCCTGCCTTTCCGGAATCGCGAGTAATTGGATACCAACTGCTGCGTTCGGGAACTTCCGTCGGCGCAAATAAGCGTGCAGTGTGCCGATCTCGATCCCCTGCAGAGTTCTTGTCGAAGCTCAGCATTGTCATTGAAGAAGTCGATGAGACGGCATTTTGGTTGGAATTGCTAACAGAGGCGAATCTTGTCGGGTCTGATCGGTTGCAGGATTTGATTTCGGAAACCAATCAGTTGCCGGCAATTTTTGCCACCTCAAGACAAACCGCGAAGAAGGGTGTTAAGTCGACAATCAACAATCAAAAATCAACGAGACTCCGCTTGACTCAGGTCGCCCCAAAATGCAGTAGGGCTGGCACGAATTGGATGCGCTCGACCACAATCTATGGGCATTACCTGAGTGAAGGGGGATACCCACCATCAACAATTCAAGGACGAAAGGCCTCATGACTGAAGCTCGAGCAACTTGGACGGACGGTGAGCGCTTCCTTGGCGTAGCCACAAGCGGCCATGCCTTAGTGATAGACGCTGCCAAGGAGAGGACCGCGAACAGCCCCATGGAACTGGTGCTGATTGGCCTGTGCGGCTGCACGGCTACCGATGTCGTCAGCATCCTGCGCAAAAAGCGTGAGCCGTTCACCAGCCTCGAAGTCAAAGCGCAAGCGGAACGAGCTGCCAGTCCGCCCACGGTCTATACCGAAATCCGGCTTATGTATCGGGTCGGCGGAAAGGTTTCCCCTAAAGCCATGGAAGACGCGGTCCGCCTCTCGGAAGAAAAATATTGTTCGGTAGCGGCCATGCTGGGTAAGACTGCTAAAATCACTTTCGAAATCGAATACAGTGAAAAAGATTGAAAAACAGTGCTCCCTATCTGCGCTAATATGCGTCTGACACGAGGATGAGCAAAAAGGTCGTCATCTTCACGCAACCCGGTTGACCGCCCTGCGAATGGCTTCAGGCCTACCTCTCGGGAAGGGGTATCGACTATGAGGAGCGGGACATCAAGCTCCATCCCTCTGCGGTGCGTGACCTGGTTTATAAATATGGCAGCCGTTCCACCCCGACCACCGTGATTGGGGAAGAAGTGATCATCGGCTTCGATCCGGACCGGCTGGACCAACTGCTTGGCACCTAAAGCGCATCCCGTCCGCGGATACTTCTACATCGGCACCGCAACGTTTTTCTGGGGCATTTCCGCCACCCTGGGGCGAGCCGTTTTTACCGGGCGACTTATGCCCAGAGGGCAGGCGCTGAGGCCGATCGATCCGCTGATTCTCGCCCAAAGCCGGACTACTCTTTCCTTCATCGTGCTGCTTGTAATACTGCTGTTTCTGCGTGGCCGACAGGGACTTCAACTGCCTCGCAAAGATTTGCTGCACACGATTCTGCTCGGGATCTTCGGAGTCGCCGCGTCGAATTACTTCTATTATCTCGCTATTCAGAGGACCAACGTAGCCACAGCGATCATCCTACAGTACACCGCACCAGCCTGGGTTTTGCTCTATTTGGTTGCTCGCGGGCAGCAGAAGGCGACTGTGCAGCGCGGGACTGCCGTTGCGCTAGCGGTTCTGGGCAGTGCTTTGGCCATTGGGGTTGGGGGCGGCGGATTTCGAATCAACACCCTGGGACTGATTGCCGCGATTTTGGCTTCTTTTTCCTTTGCGTTTTACAACGTTGGTGGCCACGACATCCTGGCGCGCTACGATCGTTGGAAGGTTTTGCTCTACACGCTGGCCAGCGCCGCGGCGTTCTGGATTGTGGTCAACCCTCCCTGGAGAATTGCGGCCGCGCACTATGAAGCTAGTCAGTGGTTATTTCTGGTGGTCTTCGCCATTACATCGGTTTTACTCCCGTTCTCGCTATATTTCGCGGGTCTGCAACATCTGGACGCGACCAGCGCTATTGTCGGCAGCTGCCTGGAACCCGTGTTCTCGATCGTGATCGCGGCCATTGTATTGGGGGAAGGCGTGCGTCCGTTGCAAGCTTTGGGCGTTGTAATCGTTCTGGCCGCAATTATTCTGGTCGAGATGCCGGATCGGGCGAGGCGCGAAGAAGCGGCGCTCGTCGAACCTATGGAGTAAGGTTTCAAGAAATGGCGTTCTAACTCTCCAAGTGCCTTGATTTTCGGAAGCTTCCTGCAATAATCGTGCACTCGTCCACAGGTGGAGCGTGGTGCCCACATTTTCTTCTCACCCATCGGAACAAGGTCGAACTACAGAGGAAGCCGAAGGCTCCTGGCTGGCACAGCTCACACCCACCGAACGGAGCACTTTGATCGCTACTTTTGGCGGCTGGGCCTTGGACGGCATGGATGTCATGGTCTACAGCTTCGTCATTCCGAGTCTGATCGCCGCCTGGCACATCAGCAAAGGACAAGCAGGATTGCTGGCGTCGGCCACCCTGCTGATATCGGCGGTAGGCGGTTGGCTGGCGGGGCTGCTCTCCGATCGCTTCGGGCGTGCGCGCGTCCTGCAGGTCACGATCGCCTGGTTCGCATTATTTACGTTTCTTAGCGGCTTCACCAATTCTTTCTGGCAACTGATGCTCACACGGGGTCTGCAGGGTTTGGGTTTTGGAGGCGAGTGGGCGGTGGGATCAGTCCTGATGGGAGAAACCATTCGCGCGCAACATCGAGGCAAGGCGGTGGGCACGGTGCAGGGAGGCTGGGCAATCGGATGGGGATTGGCGGCAATCTTCTACACATTCTTATTCTCGGCGCTGCCGCCGAAGGTCGCCTGGCGAGCTATGTTCTGGATCGGCATCCTGCCTGCCTTGCTGGTGTTTTATATCCGAAGGTTTGTTCCCGAGCCCGAGGTGTACAGCAGAACGCGCGAAATCGTGCAGCAGGGAACCCGGAGCCACTTTCTAGAAATCTTTGGCCCGTCGCTGCTGCGCATCACGGTGCTCACATCGTTTATGGCGATCGGCGCGCAAGGAGGCTATTACGCCATTACGATCTGGCTGCCAACCTATCTGAAGACCGTTCGCGGGTTGTCGGTACTCAACACGGGTGCATACCTGATGGTGGTGATTGCGGGTTCGTTTGCCGGATACATGGTCGGCGCCTACCTGACAGACCGGCTAGGCCGAAGGCGCACGCTGATTCTCTACGCCGTGTGCTCGTTTCTGACTGTCGCTGCTTATACGTACCTCCCCATCAGCAATCAAGTAATGCTGGCGCTCGGATTTCCTCTGGGATTTTTCGCGTCCGGGTCGTTCAGTCCCATGGGCTCGTTTCTCACGGAGTTGTTTCCCACGCGACTGCGCGGTTCGGGACAAGGCTTCTCGTACAACTTCGGCCGTGGTATCGGCGCGCTCTTTCCTGCGCTTGTGGGCTATTTGGGGGCCCGCATCCCGCTGGGACGGGCCATCGCTTTGTTTGCGGTCAGCGCATATCTGATCATGATTGTGGCGGTTGCACTGCTACCGGAAACGAGAGGGAAGGAACTGCAGGTTTACGAATAGGATTGCCGATTATTTCTTAAGCTCCAGCAAATGGAAGTACCGTCTTGCCTTCTTCACATCCTTCGCAATCTGCTCACGCAGCGCATCAACCGAGGGAAATTTAATTTCATCCCGTAAACGATCCAGGAAGTAGATCTCCACCTCTGTCTCGGGGGTAAGTTCGATGGGATGAAAGTCCAGCAGATGAGTTTCTATTGCGAAAGATTCCGCGCCAAAGGTTGGGCGATTGCCGATGTTGGTCACAGAATCAAAGCATTCTTTCCCCACCCGCGTGCTGGTTATGTAGACGCCGTCCTTCGGAACCAGTTCCTCGTACCGGCTCAGGTTGATAGTCGGCACCGTGTATTTTGAGCCATAGCCACGGCCGCGGCCCGGAGTTGAAAGGATACTGAAAGGCCGGCCCAGCAGATGGCGCGCCCGGCTCACGCGTCCTTCGCAAAGCAGCTTGCGGATGTGGCTGCTGGAGACGCTTTCCCCGCGCAGCTTCATTTCGGGGTATTCCTTCACCTCGAAACCCATTTCGCGCCCGAATTGCGAAAGCTGTGTAACGTCCCCCGCAGCCTTGTGTCCGAAGCGAAAGTTATATCCCTCGTGGACCTCCCGGGCGTGCAGGTGATGCTTGAGAACGTTGTGCGCAAACTGGTGAGGCGTCATCAGGGAGAGGTCGCGCGTGAAGGGCAATAACAGAACCGCGTCGAGGCCGGTTTCTCGGAGAAGACGCAGTTTTTCTGGAGTTGGGGTAAGCAACTTCAGATTACTGTCCGGACGCAAAATGCGCATGGGATGAGGCTCGAAGGTGACCGCCACCGCCTTGGCTCCGCTGCCGCGAGCGCGCGACACCACATCCTTAAGGACGTGGGTGTGCGCGCGATGCACACCATCAAAGTTGCCGACACTGAGAATGGTGGCCCCGAAGTCCTTTGGCAGCTCCTCGAGTTTGTGAAAGACCTGCATCGAATTTCTTTACCGCAGGGCACGCCAAGACCGCAGCGAAGGCATAAATCTTTTTCGGCATCCTCGGCGTTGAAATCGTCTTTGCTAAATCTCGAAATCTAATTTCATTCCGTCGTACGACAGTCGCACATTGGGCGGCAGATCCGCATTGGTTGCTTCATGGCCCAGGTCATGGCAAATGTGCGTAAAGAAGGCCCGCTTGGGCTTGGCCCGCTCCACAATGCGCAAGGAATTCTCCACGGTCGAGTGCGTCGGATGCGGCTTGTGACGGAGTGCATCGAGAAACAGGATGTCCAAGTCCTTGAGCTGGGCGAAGGATCGCTCTGGTATATCGCTGTGGTCCGTAAGATAAGCCGCGGAGCCGAAGCGGTAGCCGTAGATCTCAGCATCCCCGTGTATCACTGCGATGGGCTCGAAACGTGCCCCGAACAACTCAACCATGCCGTTGATCGGCTTTAGCTCCACCTGGGCGATGCCGCCGAATTTGTAGTCCCCTTCGAAGATATAACGGAACATGCTGCGCAGAAACTCAGCCGATTCAGGCCGTGCATACAAGGGAATCTTGCCCGCGCGATGAAAGCTCAACGGTCGCAGGTCGTCGATACCAAGGATGTGATCGGCGTGCGTGTGCGTGTAGATGACGGCATCCACTTTATTGATGCGCTCGCGAATAGCCTGTTCGCGGAAGTCAGGAGTGGTATCAATGAGCACGATGCGGCCGCCGTACTCGATCATGATGGACGGCCTTGTGCGTTTATCGCGGGGATCGGTGGAACGGCACACGGCGCAGTCGCAGCCGATGGTAGGCACGCCCATAGACGTGCCGCTGCCCAGCACCGTGAGTCGGGCTCTCATCGAGGATTAGGAGTGGCCTTTGCGCCAGGCGGCTCGGGCGGACGCGCCAGAGAGTTGGTTACTTCCACATAGGCCATGCGCAGTTCGTAGAGGCAGTTTTGAAGGAAACCCTCTTCGGCGGAGGTCAGATTGCCCTTGGTCTTTTCTGCCATCAGGCCCAGAGTATCAATCGTCTGCCGGGCGCCGATCAGGTCGATGCGAGGCTGGCCACCTTCTTCGTGCATGAGCCCCAGCTGCAGCATAGCGGTCATGTAGAGCGAGGCCATGAAGCGCTCGAAGGTCATTTCCAGGTCTCTCGCAGACTGGCCACTGAGTTCGACACGGGTATCCAGATCCTTGGCGGATTTGCGATAGGCATCGGCCTGTTCCTGCTGTTCTGCGGCGGTGGGCGCGGGCGGCATATCCTTCCCCGGAGCGGTTTTTGCTTCTGCTGCGGGGGGAGATGCCGGCGGTTCTTGCTCGGGCACGGGCTTCTGCGCGGGAGCGGTTTGTTCTTCCGTGGCGTCCTTGCGGAGTTCACCGTCGGATGTGAACAGACGCCGGTCCGTTACCGTAAATCCATTATCCTTTTTCTCAGCCATACTCTCTTCCTACTGTTTAAAGGCTTCCGCAAACGGGAGCTCGGTCACCGTTGCTTTGATATCGCCAACCTGCACCTCTTTACCAGGCACTCCGATTTCGCGGCGCACATAGCCCAACGCGACCGGCAACTCGCCGCTAGGCATCGGCAGGGAAGCAAGGCTGGTGATCTCGCCAATGTCCTTGCCGTCTGCCTGCACTTTTGCTCCCGGAGCCGGCAAGTCGCCCTGCAGCACGAAGCCGGTAAATTTGCGATGTACGTTACCGCGCGACCGAATCCGCTCGACAATTTCCTGGCCGATGTAGCAGCCCTTGGTGAAATTCAAGGCCCGAGCCTGTTCGGTCTCCTGCGGCAGATCGCGCTCGCGGATGTCCTGGCCATAGCAGGGAATTCCTGAGGCGATGCGGAATAGCTCGAACGCCTCCGATCCGCTTGGTGTAGCTCCTCGTTTGACCAAAGCGTCCCAGAGCAGATTCACCGATTCGGGTGCCAGGAAAATTTCATAGGACTCTGAAACGGGATTGTCGTCCCGGACCACAATCAGCCCGAGTTGTTGCCAAGTGACGTCGGCGAGTTGCCGAGGCCGTAGCTCTGGAAATTCGAGACCGACGCGCCGAAGCACCTCACGAGACGTGGGGCCGGTTACTCCAATAGCCGTCAACTTCTCGCTGATGTTGGCGACTTCCACCTGATCCATGATGATGTAGCGCTTGAAGATCCCCAGAATTTTTTCTGCCTGCGCCTTGTCGGTAACTACCAGGAGAGAGTCTCCGCGATTGTAGGCATAAAGGTCGCCCAGGATGTGCCCCTGTGGATTCAGCACAAACGCGTAAACCCCTTGGCCCACGACCAGATCACGAATGTTGTTCGTGATCATGCCGTTCAACCAGCGCACCCGGTCTCTTCCGCTCAGCGTAACGTAAACACGCCAGCCCAGGTCATACAGCCCGCATGCACTCCGCAGGGCAGAGAACTCCTTACGCGGATCAGAATACCCGGCTACGATGTGTCCGCCGTGGTAGTCGGTCAGGCGCGCGACCTGGGTCTCCAGCTTCTCGGTAATGTCGGAACTGCTCATATCAACCTTTGATTATAGCGAAGGTCTGGACGGCTCATGAAAGCGGCACGTGTGTTACCTTACCTTGCCGTGAGCACGAAAAAACGCATTGCCGTGATCCCGGGTGACGGCATCGGGCGCGAGGTGATCCCGCAAGCTGTGAGCGTGATCGAGGCCGCCGGAGCATCGGTAGAACTCACGCACTTTGACTGGGGGGCAGAAAAATATCTAAAGGAGGGCACGACCGTTCCGGCGGACGGCTTCGCTATGCTGGGTCGCGATTTCGATGCTGTTCTGGTAGGCGCTTTCGGAGATCCGCGTGTGCCTTCGAACCTTCATGCTAAGGAGATCCTGCTCGGAATGCGTTTCAAAATGGACTTGTACGCGAACGTGCGTCCGGTTCGCCTGCTGGATTCCTCTCTGTGTCCCTTGAAAGCCGTTCAACCCAGCGACATCGATTTCGTTGTGGTCCGCGAGAACACGGAAGGGGTCTACGGCGATCTCGGTGGAGTGTTTAAGCAAGGAACTCCTGATGAGGTGGCGATCCAGGAAGACATCAACACACGTAAGGGCGTAGAGCGCGTGGTCCGTTACGCATTCGATTATGCGCAGAAAGACAAGAAGCAGGACGGCAAGCCACGCAAGCGCGTGCTGATGTGTGACAAATCCAATGCGATGACGCACGCTGGTGGGCTCTGGCAGCGGGTTTTCAAGGAGGTCAGCCGCGAGTACCCGCAGATTGAAACCTCACACATGTATGTGGACGCACTCTGCATGCAGCTGGTCCGCGACCCGCTTGCCTTTGACGTCATTGTGACCAACAACATGTTTGGCGACATCATCACCGATCTCGCCGCGGGCCTGCAGGGCGGGCTGGGTATGGCGGCGAGCGGGAACATTCATCCGGGGAAGACCTCGATGTTTGAGCCGGTGCACGGCTCGGCGCCGACCATGGCCGGCAAGAATCTTGCCAACCCGATTGGTGCGATCTTGACCGCTGCGATGATGCTGGCCCACTTAGGCCTTACTGCTGAGTCCGAGAAGATCGAAAACACTGTGCTGAAAGCGGTGCACCAGAAGAAAATCACGCCAGATGTTGGCGGCAACTTGGGGACAAATGAGTGCGGAGAATGGATCCGAAAAACAGTCGGCCAGTGATTTTTCCATCCCTCCCCCTCATATCTCTTGGCGGTTGCCGAAATCAGGTTCGCCTTTAATCATCTCGGACGCTCTGCGAAGGCTCTGTCATAATCACCTAATAGATTGTACTTATGAAGAATTGCCAGAAATTCTATAGAAACTCCCGTCCGCTTATCTCAGCCGCCCTGCTTCTGTTCCTGCTGATCTCGGGTTTGCTCTGGGCGCAGGAAGCGGGGCAGCAGGCAACTCCGCCTGCTTCGCCGCCTTCCGGTCAGCAGACTCAGGAGGAAAAGCAGGGCGAGGAACCCCAACCCCCACGGAGTGAGACGAAGATTTCACCGGCCGAGGCTGAGGAACTCTTTCGCTCCGTTGACGAGATTCTCAAATTCACCAGCCAGGACTCCGCGCTGCCCATTCGCAAGCAAGTCAAGCGGCGGCTGACCAGCCGGGATGAAGTTCAGGCGTATCTGGAAAAGCACATGTCGGAAGACGAAGACGCGCAGCGGCTGAAGCGCTCCGAGCAGGTGCTGAAGAAATTCGGTCTGCTGCCGCGCGATTTTAATCTCGCCAAGTTTTTAGTGAAGCTTTTGCGCGAACAAGTAGCCGGCTATTACGACCCCAAGACCAAGACGGTTAATCTGCTGGATTGGCTGGGGGTCGAGCAACAGCGTCCGGTGCTCGCGCATGAGCTTACCCATGCCTTGCAGGACCAATCATTTGGCCTGGAGAAATGGATGAAGGCGGGCATGAACGACCTGGCGCTCAAAAAGAAAGATCCAACCCCTGAGGAGATCGACAATGACGAGGCGTTAACCGCGCGCCAGGCGGTTATCGAGGGCCAGGCTATGGCTGTCCTGATCGACTACATGCTGGCGCCTACCGGCCAATCGTTGCTCAGCTCGCCGCAAGTAGTCGAGGCACTGAAGCAGGGCATGCTGGTGGGTACCGCCGACTCCGTGCAGTTCTCCAACGCGCCGATTTTTCTGAAAGAGGTCCTGACCTTTCCTTATCGTTATGGTCTCGACTTCGTGACTGAAGTACTTACCAAGAGTGGGAAAGACAAAGCGTTTGCCGGCGTCTTCAAGGACCCTCCTCACAGCACGCGTCAGATCATGGAGCCCAAGACCTACCTTTCCGGCGAACAGATCGAGCCTATGCCGCTACCCGACTTTGCGCGTCTTGCCAAGGATTACAGCAAGTTTGATGTGGGCTCCATGGGGGAGTTCGACGTTGCTCTTCTGGTCGATCAGTATGCCGGCGTGGATCCTTCGAAGGCGCTCTATCCAAAATGGCGCGGTGGCTACTACTATGCCGCCAGGCCCAAGGGCGATGAGACTGCTTCGTTAGCATTACTCTATGTATCGCGGTGGGCGTCGGCGGAAAGTGCCGCCGAGTTCGCTGCTATTTACGCGAAATCGCTAAAGAAGCGTTACCACTCGGTGCGGCCGGTCGCTCCGGAAGGAGAAAAGGCATCCCAGGTCACCGACGACCTGAAGAGCTTGAAAGGCAACCGCGAATGGCTGACGGAGGACGGCGACGTCGTGATCGACGTCGAACGTGACATGGTTTTCGTGACCGAGAGCTTCGACGATGTGACCAGCGGCAAGCTGCGCGAGGCGGTGATGTCGCCCCTCAAGGCGGTTGGAGCTCACGCCCCGGGGAAGTGAATTATTTGTTGTACTTGTAATACATGTATTTCAGGAGATCAAGGACGCTTACAGTTCGCTTGTCGCCTAAGCTGGAAGCCAGGCTCAACAAGCTGGCTAAGCGCACCGGCCGGCCCAAGGCCCATTATGCCAAGAAGGCCATTGAAGAATTCCTGGATGAGCAGGAAGACTATCTCATTGCTCTAACGCGCCTGGAGGAGAAGCTACCTCGAATTCCTTTGGACGAGGTGAGAAAGCGACTTGGGCTGGAAGGTTGAATTCGATCCTGGCGCGTTGGCCGAACTCCAGAAGTGAGATCGCACTCCGCAGAAACGTCTTCTGAACTTCCTTCGTGAGCGTATCCAAAGCACCAATAATCCTCGTCAAATTAGCAGAGCTCTGACCAGCGGCAAGATTGCTTTGTGGAGATATCGCGTTGGCGACTATCGAATAATCAGCCATCTTGATGACACGAACCCGGTGGTTCTGATCCCGAGAATTAGGCAGCGGAAGGAAGCCTATCGCTGACGAGCATGGGCCTTCGAACTTGCCTTCTTGGCTTCCGGCGCGAGAAATCGACAGACGGGAGCGTTTACGGTGAACTGCTTTCCCTCGCGTTCCAACACTAGCGTGCGAACGGTACCGGGACTGCCTTCCAGCAGGGACCAGACCTGACCCATCGTGGCGCCTTTGGCGCGTCCTCCATCCACGCTAACCAAAATATCACCCACTCTGACCTCTGGTACCGATGGCTTGCCTTCGTAGTCCGCCACGCCCAGAAGCGTGTATCTCTCGTCTGGCTCCGGGTGAAGAATGAGGCCGACAACGTCCATGTTGATTGGCGGCATTTTGCTGAGTTGTTCGAAATACACCGCTGAGTGACCGTAGTCGAGACCGACACGATACTTCAGCAAGGCGTCAGCGCCGATGAGGCCGATTGTCGCGACGCCGGCACGCTTCTCAAACCAATCCAGCTCTTTGACCGGGAATGGGGCCACCACGACGTCCTTAAGAGTCAACCCGCCATATTGAATTTGCGGCACGCGCAGCATTTCCCAACTAGCCTCGTCCTTCATTCCCCACATGTTTGCAGGACCGACAGCACCGGTCATGTGCGGCCATTTGGGATGCGCTCTCTGCCATTTGGGAAGAAGGTCGCTGGAGATGAAGCTCACGGTTGCACCAAGGTCGAGCGCAAGATTGTGAGTCTCGCCCTCGATTTTCCCCGGGATCTGGATGAGGCCGTTCTGGCCATTGATGTTCGGCTTCACGGGACTGCCTTGAAAGTGAATCGTCCCCGGCGCGCCGATCGTGAACTCGCGATTGGGATAATCGACGACGACATCGTAATTGCGCAGCACGGTAGAAGGCAGATTGATTTCCGCGCTCGTGCCTCCACCGATTACTGTCCCAGGAACTGCCGTCGCCTCCTTAAGGCCGGATAGCTGGACGGTCATCGTTCCGATCTGCAATTCACGGGGCGGCTGCACCTTGCGAGGTTTTTCCGGAGAGGTCTCCGCTGGGCTACCGACCGGTTGCAATGCTAACTTCTTGGCCAAGCGGCCGCTTATCCACAGATCGGCATTTCCGTTATCCACCCAGCCGCGCACGCGCGTCTTGCCGCCGTCAGGCACAGGAAAGTACACATCGACAATGATGCGATTGTGATCCAGCGTGATTGGGACGGTCGCGGAAGTGGTTACCGTTTGCGCCAATGCAGAACAGGCCACAACCACAAAAGCGATCAGTGCAGTTGCTGACTTCATGAAAGGAATTGTAGCGGTTTGGCGGCCTGCGACAGCGGCTTTTGTATAATCCCAAGTTCGTTGTCTCGAATCGAGGATTTCAGGAGAACGTTTGACGCAAGCCGAGATCGGAATCATCGGAGGCAGCGGGCTTTACTCCATGCCCGGGCTGACGGATGTGCGCGAGGTGCGGCAGCAGACCCCGTTCGGCGAGCCTTCCGATGCTTACGTGCTCGGCACGCTGGAGGCCCGCAAGGTTGCATTTCTCGCGCGCCACGGGCGCGGTCATCGCATCATGCCAACGGAGCTAAATTTTCGCGCCAACATTTATGGCTTCAAGCAGCTTGGCGCGGAGCGAATCTTATCGCTATCGGCCGTAGGTTCGTTGAAAGAAGACCATAAGCCGCTTGATTTCGTCGTGCCCGATCAGTTTTTCGACCGTACCCGCCATCGTGCGGATACCTTTTTCGGGGACGGCATCGTGGCCCACGTTTCTTTTGCCGATCCCATATGCCCGGAACTGGCCAAAATCGTTGAAGGTGCCTGCAAGAAGGCGGCTGTCTCGGTTAAACCAGGCGGGACATACCTCTGCATGGAAGGCCCGCAGTTTTCGACGAAGGCGGAATCGAACATTTATCGCAGCTGGGGCATGGACGTCATCGGGATGACCAACCTGCAGGAAGCCAAGCTGGCCCGCGAGGCTGAGATTTGCTACGTGACGGTTGCGATGGTCACTGACTATGACTGCTGGCATTCGCAGCACGACTCGGTCACCGTGGACCAGATCGTCGCGGTGCTGCTTAAGAATGCTGAAAACGCATGCGCCGTCGTGCGCGAGACGGTCGCGGCAATGCCAAGAAAGCAATCCTGTAAATGCAGTTCGGCGCTGGCGCACGCGATCATTACCGAGCGGGACAGGATTCCTTCGGCTACGCGCCGGAAACTCAGCCTGATTCTCGACAAATACTTGGAACCCAAGACGAAATAAATGAGCATACTGGCGGTAGGATCTATTGCGTTTGACACCATTGCCACGCCTTCGGGCCGGGCCGAGGCTCTGTTAGGAGGTTCCGTTACCTATTTCGCTCTGGCGGCCAGCTACTTCACCGAGGTACGAATCGTCGCCGTTGTAGGCGACGACTTCACCGCCGAACATGAGCAGGTTCTCAAAAACCGGGGCGTGGACACGCTCGGCATTCAACATGCGAACGGCAAGACTTTTCGCTGGGGCGGACAGTATCTTGATAACTTGAACGAAGCAAAAACCGACTACACCGAGCTGAACGTCTTCGAAAAGTTCCAGCCGCAAATTCCAGACGAGTTCGCAGATTCGCTTTTCCTGTTCCTTGGCAATATCCATCCCACGCTGCAAGCCGCCGTGCGCCTGGAGATGGATCGCGTGCGCCTTACCGGGGGCGACACCATGAATTTCTGGATCCAGCGTACGCCGAAAGAACTGGCGGAAACGCTGAAGCTGATGAACGTGCTGCTCATCAACGATGCCGAGACCCGGATGTTAGCCAACGAGAGAAGTCTGCCGCGGGCCGCACGCAAGGTGCTGGCCATGGGACCGCAGGCGTTGGTGGTTAAGCATGGCGAATACGGCGCGACGATTTTCTTTCGGGAAGGAGCTTTCGGGATCGGCAGTCACCCGTTCCGGGCCCCAGCTCTTCCCATCGAAGAAGTCAAAGACCCGACGGGCGCGGGAGACTCGTTTGCCGGCGGGTTCATGGGGTACATCGCTTCCCAGGGACAGCTCAATCGCGAGGTGCTCAAGCGGGCTTTGTTCTACGGCGGCGTGATGGGATCCTTTGCTGTCGAGCGCTTCGGCACAGAGCGCCTGCAATCGCTGACGCGCCAGGAAATTGATGGACGTTTCCAGGTATTTCGTGAATTGACGCACCTCGAGTGAGGTTATGCGACGTTGGGACCGCGAAACTTGGGTGCTCGCGCTTATTGCCGCTTGCGTTTCAGTCGCCGCTTTTCTTTTCTATTTCCAGCACAGATGCATTCTGCTTTACGGCGACGCAGTGGCGCACATCAACATCGCACGCCGCGTGTTCGATTCGCGCACGCCGGGCTTGCTCCAGTTGGGGACGGTTTGGCTACCTCTGCCTCACCTGCTCATGATTCCTTTTCTGCTCTCCGCCTCTCTCTGGCGCACCGGAGTGGGTGGATCGATCCCTTCATTACTCGCCTATGTATTAGGAACGTTGGGAGTCTATCGCCTGGTACGAGGCGCTTTGAGTTTTCAAAGCGAACCGAAGATTGACGCTCGCCTGGCCGGGTGGCTGGCTGCTTTGACCTATGGTGCGAACCCCAATCTGATTTATCTGCAAACCACGGCCATGACCGAGTCGCTGTACCTCTGCTTGTTCATCTGGGCGGTTGTTTTTTGTCATGAGTGGATACAGTCGATCAGAACGGCGGACTTTCGAGTGCAAGCGTCCGCATCCCGTTCGCTTGCGAAATGCGGTTTATGTTTAGCCGGTGCTGAATTGACCCGTTATGACGGATGGTTCGCCGGGATGGCTGTGGTTGGCGCGGCGTTCCTCATGGCTATGCGAGAAGGCCGCATCAGTTTCCGGGGAGACAGTAAACGACTGCGCCGCGACCTTCGAAATCTGTTACTGATCACGGCGGCAGCCCCGGCGTTCTGGCTCGCTTATAACGGAATCATCTACCGCAACCCGCTGGAGTTTGCCAATGGCCCGTACTCGGCGCGCGCAATCGAGCAAAAAACGGCAACACCCGGTTTCCCCCCGCACCCTGGGTCGCATCACTTACAAGCCGCCGCGCAATATTTTGTGAAGTCGGCCGAGTTCAACCTGGCCGAAGGCCAGCTGCAAAAACTCTGGGTCACGCTGGCGGTTCTGGGGACGCTACTCACTTTAGTTTTGGATGCCCGGCTTGCTTCTCTCTTGCTGCTCTGGATTCCATTTCCTTTTTACGTGCTTTCGATCGTCTACGGCGGCGTCCCTCTGTTTATCCCGAGCTGGTGGCCTTTTTCTTATTACAACGTCCGCTACGGAATCCAGCTGCTGCCTGCTGCCACGGTATTTGTGACTCTGGCTATTTATTTCCTGGCTACACTCGCGCGGCCGATTCAAAGCAAAATCGCCCTCGTCGTGGCAGGACTCACTATCGTTCTTGGCAGTTACGCCTGGATATGGCGCACACAGCCGGTCTGCTTTCGTGAAGCCTGGATCAACTCACGTACGCGTCTTGCGCTGGAGTCCCAGCTTGCCGACAACTTGCGCCGCTTGCCCCCCGATTCCAGTATTCTCATGTACCTTGGCGACCACGTCGGCGCTCTGCAGGATGCGGGGATTCCATTGCGGCGTGTGATCAACGAAGGAAACCACCGGACCTGGAAACAACCTTCCGATCCGGAAGGATTGTGGGAGCGAGCTCTGGCCGATCCTTGCCGCTACGCCGATTATGTGGTCGGAAGGGTGGGCGATCCCGTGTGGCGCGCGGTTCAGCAACAAACCCTTCAACCGATTGCGCAAATTGAAGTCGCAGGCCAGCCTCCAGCGACGATCTACCGCACCAGCCGCGCTGGTCGGTAATCTATCGGATTAACGAGTCCTGAAAGTCGAAAGCTCGTTGTCGCAATGGTAAAATTCGCGACAACGTGCTGATGGAACCGATTCGCCAAATCATCGAGCGGCTCGGGGGAGAGATGTCGACCGTGCTCTCCTCCACCATCTCGCGTCTGGTGATAGCCGCGGTTCTCGGCGGAATCATCGGACTGGAGCGGGAGCTCCATCACAAGCCCGCTGGCCTGCGTACGAATATGTTCATCTGCTTTGGCGCGGCCATGTTCACAATCCTCTCGGACCAACTGGCAATGGAACATCCCGGCGACCACACGCGAATCGCGGCCCAGATTATTCCCGGCATCGGCTTTATCGGCGCCGGTTCAATCCTGCACTCGCGCGGCTCGGTCACCGGGCTGACCACGGCAGCTACTTTGTTCGTGGTGGCTTCGGTGGGCATGGCCGCAGGTGGCGGCCTGTACCTGACCGCCGTTTTTGCGACTGGCTTGATCCTTATCGCGTTAGCGTTGCTGGGCAATGTGGAACGCCGGTTTGCCCTCAAATCGGTTTCGGTGAACTACGAGGTGACAGGCGAGAACCTGGAGACGACCATTGCGGAGTTGAACCGCATTCTCGAAGCAGAGAGGCAGAACATGCAGAACGTGCATGTGGCCGGCGCACCTGGCCATTATCGCGTGATATTCAGTGTCGATTGTTCTCGCGACGAGCAGGATGAGCTCAAGCTCCTTCTGGAAGAATCCAACGTCTTTTCCAGCGCGGCCACCTTAGGCGCTACTGAGCACGAATGACTCCCACGGTCGTGCCTTTCGTGAAGGCCAGCGCCTGTGGCAATGATTTTCTGATCATTGATGGCATGCATGCGCCCGCCGATCTAGAGGCGTTCAGCCGCCGCATCTGTGATCGTCACGATGGCGTCGGCGCCGATGGAGTGGAGTGGCTCTTTCCTGCACCCGATGCTGATGTTCGCGCCCGTCTCTTCAATGCGGATGGTACGGAGGCCGAAATTTCGGGCAACGGCACCCGCTGTGTCGCCGCCCATCTCTGCGCGGAGCAAGCCAAAGAAAAAATAACAGTCCGCACCGGAGCAGGGATAAAGACTTGCACGTTGACCAGCCGCAGCGAGATGCAATTTGAGTTCGAGACGGCGATGGGCGAACCCCAAGTGGGGGATGAGTTCTCGGTCAAGCTCGCCTTTCGCGAAGTACGAGGCGTTCCGGTCTCGATGGGCAATCCTCATTACGTGGTCTATGTGAACGAATTTGCTCCCGGATGGCAGGCGGAGGCCGCGGAAATCGGGCGCCATCATGACTTCAAGTACGGGATTAACGTTGAGCTGGTAGTTATTAAAGACAGGAATAATATCGAGGTTCGCTTCTTTGAACGAGGAGTGGGTGAGACGCGCTCCTCGGGCACCGGCTCCGGCGCCTCGGCGGTGGCTTCAATTGCCACCAAGCAGGCGGAATCCCCGGTGCGGGTGCACACGCCGGGTGGGATTCAGACCGTGCGCTGGGAAAATGAGGTGTTTCTCCGCGGTCCAGCCCGCCTGATCTGCCGGGGCGAGTTTTTCCTGTAATACGGAACCTCATTCGGGTTCGCCGGGCCTCAGCCCTACCTTAAGTTGCTGAACTTGTGGTCGACCCGCCCGAGGAGCGGGGACCGGTCTTCGCTGTTAAGATTGAAAATCCATGCAGCCTGAACCCCAGACCGCGCGCGCCAAGCCGCCTGCGCTCCAACCTGGCGACACGGTTGGCATCATCGCGCCCGCCAGCAACATTCAACGAGATTTGCTGGAAAAAGGTTGTGCGACCCTGCGCGAACTTGGCTATACGCCTTTCTATTTCGATTCGATCTTCGAACAGGATTTGTACTTCGCGGGGTCTGTCGAGCGCCGCGCTCGTGAATTGGAAGAGATGTTTACGCGGGACGAGGTACGTGCCATCATCTGCGCCCGAGGCGGCTACGGTTCAAACTACCTGCTCAGGGAGCTGAACCCGCAGAAGATCGTGCCTTATCCGAAAATTTTCGCGGGCTACAGCGACATCACCACCCTGCTCACCTGCTTCGCCGATTCTGCCGGCATGGTCGCGTTCCATGGGCCGATGGTCACCAAGGACTTTGTCCATCCCGACGGAGTCGACTTGGCTGCATGGGAAGCAGCCCTCGGCGGAGTTTCCCAGTGGGAAATTGATGGCAACGATGTGAAACCGCTTATCGAAGGGAGGGCAGAGGGAATTCTGTATGGTGGCTGCCTCTCCATGCTGGTGGCCTCTCTGGGCACGCCGCATGAAATCCGCACCAGCGGCACGATCCTGTTCCTGGAAGATATCGCCACCAAGCCGTACCAAGTCGACCGAATGCTCATGCAACTGAAACTTGCCGGCAAGTTGGAGCGTGTTAAAGGGATCATCTTCGGCGAAATGGTGGATTGCGTGCAGACGAAAGCTCAAGGCTACACGCTGGAAGAAGTTGTGCTGCATGTAATTGGCGACCTCGGCGTACCCGTGGCTTTCGGCCTGCCGTCCGGGCATGTCACGCGCAGAAACATCACCTTGCCGATTGGGGTGCAAGCGGCCTTGCGCGTGAGCAGCACGCAGGTAAGTTTAACAATTCTCGAATCGGCGACTACGCCCGCGGCAGTAACCACGCGATCGAAATCATGACAGTAAAGAAGCACATTCATTTAATCGGTATCTGTGGCACAGCGATGGCCTCGCTGGCCGGCATGCTCAGACAACGCGGGTTCAAAGTGACCGGCTCGGACATGGCAGCGTACCCGCCAATGTCGAATTTCCTGGACTCGCTTCGCATTCCCGTCTACCAGCCATTTTCACTTGCGAACTTGCAGTCGAAGCCCGATCTGGTCGTGGTGGGTAATGCGATCTCGCGCGGCAATGTTGAGCTGGAATACGTCTTGGACGAGCGGCTTCCGTTCTGCTCGTTGCCGCAGATTCTGCACGACGAGTTCTTGCTGGGCAGAGAAGTACTGGTCGTCGCTGGGACTCACGGGAAAACCACGACCACTTCGATGCTTTCCTGGATTTTCCACACCTGCGGACGGCAGCCCTCGTTTCTGATCGGGGGGATCGCCGAGAACTTTGGCAGCAGCTTCGCTCTTGGCCAGGGCAGGTACTTCATTTTGGAGGGCGACGAGTACGACACCGCGTTCTTCGACAAGGGGCCAAAATTCCTGCACTACTTTCCAGATTCGGTAATTTTGACCTCCGTCGAATTCGACCATGCGGATATTTACAAGGACCTGGACGCTGTAGAAACTGCTTTCAAGCGGCTGGTAAACCTGGTGCCGCGCCGCGGACGCCTGATTGCATACGACTTCGGTGAGAGTGTTGAACGCTGCGTTAGCCGGGCATTTTGTCCTGTCGAACGCTACGGTTCGGGCAACAATGCGACGTGGCGGGTCACCAATTTGAAGTTGGAGCAGACTCGAACTGCGTGGTCCGTGCTGCACGATGAACAGCACTGGGCCGATTTCGAGTTTTCTCTGGGTGGGGAATACAACGTATGGAATGCCACCGCTGCGGCGGCGTTGGCTTTTGATTACGGCATCTCTAAAGAAGAAATTTCTGCCGCACTGAAGACTTTCAAAAGCGTGAAGCGCCGTTTGGAAGTGAAGGCACAGGTCAACGGCATCACCATCATCGATGATTTCGCTCATCACCCTACCGCGATTGCGGGCACATTAACTGCCTTGCGCTCCCGATATCCAGGGGCACGCCTGTGGGCGATTCTTGAGCCCCGCTCCAACACTCTCCGCCGTAACGTGTTTCAGGATGATCTCGCAAAAAGTCTTGCCCTGGCCGACGAAGTGATCATCGCCAGCGTTTTTAAGGCGGATGCCATTCCGCAAGCTGAGCGGCTCGACCTTGACGCGATATCCGACCAGATAGGCAAGTACGGGAAGCGCGCGCGAGTCATCGCTGATGTGGACTCGATTATCGCCAGCGCGGCTCCGGAGATGCGCTCCGGCGACGTCGTCGCTATCCTTTCCAATGGCGGCTTTGGCGGCATCTATGAGAAGCTGCCTCAGCGATTGAAACTCATCGCCGCTAATGCCTCGGCTCCGAGCTCGGTCAAAAACTCCTTGGAGGCGCCAACCAAAGCGTGATCCGAACTGACCGGGTAAAGCTGACGCTTTTTCTCGTCGTCGTGGTTTGGGGTGGTTCCGCATGGGCGCAAAAGCCTGAAACAGCCAAACCAGCTGCGGTGCACTACACGGTTTCGCTCGCGCATCCCGCCGATCACCTTGTGAAGGTTGACGTCGATCTCGCTCCGGGATCGGCACAACGCGATCTCCAGCTTCCCGTCTGGAACGCGCTTTACCAGGTACGGGACTTTGCCCAGTACGTGAATTGGGTAAAAGCACAGGATCGCGACGGAAAGGCTCTTCCCGTTCGCGCCCTGGACAAGACTACCTGGCGCGTTACCGGGGCGGAACATGGTGCCCGGATCGAATACGAAATCGTTGCCGATCAGCCCGGCCCCTACGGAGCGCAACTTAGTTCTGCGCACGCGTTCTTCAATCTCGCGGAGATGCTGATGTATCCCGTCGGCGAGCGGGATGCGGAGATGGGAGTGCGCTTCATCGACCTGCCTGCCAATTGGCGTATTGCTACGGCCCTCGCCGAGTCAGACAAGAGCGAGTTTCGCGCGGCCAATTACGATCAACTGGTGGATGGACCGGTTGAGATCGGTACGTTTAAGGACTCTTCCTTTCAGGCCGGCGGCGCAAAATACCGGGTTGTGGTGGATGCGGCTGCTTCCGACTACGACATGGATAGAATCGTTTCCATGGTGAAGAAGATAGTCATAGCCGCGACGAGTTGGATGGACGACCGTCCGTTTGACCATTACGTTTTCATTTACCACTTCCCACGCGGTCCGGGCGGCGGTGGTATGGAGCACGCCTACTCCACGGCGATTGAGCTCAATGCCCGTGTCCTGACCACTAGTCCAGAATACCTGCCGGATGTCACCGCCCATGAGTTCTTTCATCTGTGGAATGTGAAGCGCATCCGTCCGCGATCTCTTGAGCCTATTGACTACACCCGGGAAAACTACACGCCCTCCTTGTGGTTCTGCGAGGGAGTAACGAGCACGGTAGGGCCGTACATCTTGCTGCGTGCCGGACTGCTTGATGAATCTCGATATCTGAGGGATCTCGCCGAGCAGATCACCAGCCTGCAGCGACGCCCGGCTCACAAGACGCAGTCGGCGGAGGAATCGAGTCTCGACGCATGGCTAGAGAAATACGGCTACTATCGCGTTCCGCAACGCAGCATCTCGTATTACAACAAGGGCGAACTGCTAGGTGTGATGCTTGATTTGGAAGTGCGGGAAGCAAGTCATAGTTCGGCATCGCTGCGCGACTTGTTTCATTGGATGAATGATCACTATGCCAAGCAGGGCCGCTTCTTTCCCGATTCCGATGGAGTTCGCCAGGCCGCCGAAGCTGTCGGGCATACCGATCTGCGATGGTTCTTTCAAAAATATGTGGCCGCAACCGAGGAAATTCCTTACGACGATTTCTTTAAGACGGTTGGCCTACGCCTGGTCCGCCATACGATCGTCGTTGCCGACCCCGGCTTTACTCCAGTACGCAATTTTGGCGCTCCGCCTTCGGTCGGGACAGTAGTCTCGGGGGGAGAAGCGGAAGCGGCTGGCCTGGCGGTCGGCGATTCGATTCTGGAGATCAACGGCCAGCCTGCCAGATCCGACCTGGAAGAGCAAATCGCGAACCTTCGTCCGGGAGATAATCTCCATTTGACCGTCGGCAACGCCAGCGGTCAGCGCGACCTTTCTTGGAGGCTGGGAAGTCGCGAAGAAATTGAGTTCGAATTGAAAGATGTGGACAATTACACGCCGCAGCAGCGTGCCCGCCGTGCAGCTTGGCTGGCGGGTGAAGATCAAAAGCCGGAAGAAGCGCACCCGTGATTCGCACTGTCCTGATGCTCGCGTTCTGGACCGCGGCTCTGCCCGTCGCCGCGCTGGTAGGCTTCCCCTGGACATTCATTTCCGGTCGGGTGGACCTCCTTTACCGCATGGCCATGTGGGGTGCCTGGACTGGCATCCGTCTGGCGGGAGTGCGGGTAGAAACCGTTGGCCTGGATCGCATCGACCCCACGCGTAACTACATCTTCATGTCCAATCACGTGTCCAATCTAGATCCTCCCATTCTGATCCCATTGATTCCCGGACGCACCTCGGTGATGGTAAAGAAAGAACTATTCAAATATCCCATCCTGGGCAAAACCATGCGGCTGGGATCGCTGGTGCCCGTGGATCGCGGGAATCGCGAGGCAGGTATTGCGGCGGTTCGTGAAGCGTCGGTGGTCTTGCGGCAAGGGATCAACATGACGATTTATGTAGAAGGAAAACGTTCGTTCGATGGCCAGCTGCTGCCGTTTAAGAAGGGCCCGTTCTATTTGGCGATGGAAGCAGGCATCCCGGTAGTTCCCGTGACGACCGCTGGAACCCACTATGTCATGCCCAAGCGGAGGTTCTCGATCAAGCCCGGCACAGTAACTGTGATCTTTCATGAGGCAATTGAGCCGAAGGATTTTGTCTCGCGCGAATGCCTGATGACCAAAGTGTGGGAGGCTATTAACAGTGGCCTGCCACCGGAGTACCGGCAGGAACAGCAACCACCCAGCGAGCCGGCGAAGAATGGGAACAAATCCCTGAGCGCTTGAACAAGCTAGAGCCTGCCTAAGAGTGTCTCGCGTTTCCATCCGGTCGGTCTAACGGAACGTTCTGCTGATGGACTTGGTTCTGAGTGAGCCTGCTAAGAACACTTGGGAGAGTCTGGCCCAACTAATCGGCTACTACTTGGGGTTACTGGTGAGGACCGGAAGTAACTGCACGGCCAGCCAAGGCGTGGGCGTCTGGTTTGGATATAAGTTTTCTATTTGCGTGGATGCACCACCCGGATGGGGATGGAAACTGTTTCTGCGCAGCCAAAACTCGCCACGGAAACGGGCGGAAACCGGCTTCTGCGGCCAAGACTGGAGCTTTACATTTCCTCTGACGCGAATCCATTCTCCCTGCCTGATCTCAAGCATTGTTCCATCGTGATCGGACGACCCATATAGCTCGACAAAGCCATACGAAATCAACTCCGGCGCTTGCGGCATGCCCCGCATTTCTATAACCAGCGCAAGGCTGAAGTAAGAGAATGGAGCCGATTTGTCAGCGGGCTGAAGCTCAGACAAATGTGCTCAGACTGGTTCGGCGTGAGAAGTGTTTCTGTGGAGCCGCCGGCGATCTAGAGCCTCAAGTGGCGTTATTTCGCACCCATCGACGGACGTTCCTGAGTGCCATCAGGCTGTGCGGATTTCCACAGCCGGTACCTGAGTTCGGGAACTCCACTGTATTGACTTTCCCAAATCAGCAGGCTAGGTTTTTGCCTCCAAAATCAACCGGCCGCGTTCCACTGCCCACCCGGTGATTTTCCTGGTGTTACGCGCCCGAGTCTCTCAAGAGGAGGAACCGGATGATCCGCCAGCCGATACGTACCCTGTTCATCCCAATTCTGCTAACCTGCACGTTTGCGACCGCCCAGAACAACAACTCGGCTCCCAGCACATTTAATGAGGCCACCATTGCCCAACTTCAGGCCGACATGTCTTCCGGCAAACTCACTTCCGTCCAACTGACACAGTTCTACCTCACGCGTATCCTCGCGCTGGACCAGAAAGGTCCAGGAGTGAATTCCGTCATTGAGCTGAACCCAGACGCGCTGGTTCTGGCGCGCAATGCCGACGCCATGCGGAGAAGGGGCGCCAGCGGCCCACTTCTGGGGATACCCGTGCTTCTGAAAGACAACATTGATACCGGCGACAAAATGCAAACCACGGCCGGATCCCTCGCGCTCTTTGGCATGCCCGCGCTCGAGGATTCCACGGTGGCAGCAAACCTGAGAAACGCCGGCGCCGTGATCCTTGGTAAGACCAATCTTTCCGAGTGGGCAAACTTTCGCTCATTCTATTCGACGAGCGGTTGGTCAGGACGCGGCGGCCTGGTTCACAACCCATACTCTCTTGATCGCAACGCCTGTGGCTCCAGCTCGGGGTCGGCTGCGGCTGCGGCGGGAAACTTCACCGCGGTGTCCCTGGGTAGCGAAACCGATGGCAGCATTGTTTGTCCGGCAAATGTCAACGGGGTTGTAGGGATTAAACCCACGGTCGGGCTGGTCAGCCGCGGCGGCGTAGTTCCCATCTCCCACACCCAGGATACGGTGGGGCCGCACACCCGTGCCGTGGCCGATGCAGCTACCACTCTCAGTTTCATCGTCAGCCGCACTCCCGATCCACGCGATCTCGCAACCAGCGGTGTCCCTCTGGGCTGGCAGTCTTGCAGTCCCACTTGTTCGCCGGCGGCACCGCTTCCGGGCAAGAGCCGTCCAACCCTTCCCGCCGACTACACGGCGTTTCTGAATCCGGCTGGCCTCAGGGGTGCACGCCTGGGCGTGACGCGGCAGGGCATTGATAGCGCGCCCCCGCAGGTGGTAGCAGCATTCGATGCAGCCATCGAGGCGATAACCAATGCCGGCGCCACCATGGTTGATCTTGATGATCCTGCGAACAACTTCAGCTTCTCGCCGGCCGATGGCGAGTTCATGGTGTTGCTCTACGACTTCAAGTTCGATGTAGCTAAGTATTTCGGTACTCGCGTGGGCGTGCCCGTGGCGGGCGGAACGCTACAGAGCGCCATTGATTTCGACAATGCCAATGCGGCCGCGGAGATGCCATACTTCGGCCAGGAAATTTTTGACTTGGCCGAGACCATGAATCCCGACCCAAACTTCTGCGATCCGCGCTTCACCTCGCCGGTTCTCCCCAGCACTGCCACCTGCATGTCATATAACGACGCGCTGGTGATCGATCACTTGGCGGGCGCCAGCCTGGATTCAGCCCTCAGCCGTTTCAACCTGGATGCTATCGTGGCGCCGACCGACAGCCCCGGCTGGACCACCGATCTGATCCTGTCCGATCACTTCATCTTTGCCAGCTCGGGCTTGGCCGGGGGGCCGGGATATCCCATCATTAATGTGCCCGCGGCGAACGTACTGGGCATGCCCATGGGCATCAGTTTCATCGGAACCGCTTTCAGCGAGCCCACGCTGATCAAGCTGGCTTCCGGCTTTGAATCCGTAACTCACGCTCGCTTCCTGCCAACATTCACGGGAAACGTCACGACGGCGAAGACGTCCGGCACCACCCTGGTACATCCTCCCAAGGTGAGTGCTCCGACGAAGAAGCCGCCCCATCACATGTAACCCTCTTTTTGCCTTCGATTTTCCGAGCAGGGCACTCGAGGGGTAACGAAATACTGTTGCGAAGCATTCAGCGGCGCCGGCATCGCAAAGGCTGGCGATTCTGGCGCCGCCACAGCCTGTGCGCGCATCCTGACCTTTAAGCTGCATTCTGCCAGTTAGGTATCGAACTATCGCGATAACGCCTATTGGGATTCTGAGCGCAAAGGCCTGTTCTAGTAGGTTTGCGCCAGTTAGAATTTTGCGCCGAGGGACGGTTCGAAGAATAAGATCGTGTTCCATGAATGGCATGAACGCGGCAGATGCAGCTCTGGAGACCCTGCGCGGCGACGTGATCGATATCGTCCTCGGAACGATTTTCTTGTCCATTGGGGTGATCGCCTGCGCGATCGCAGCGATCCGCTGGCGCACGGGCGTTGGCATCCTCGTATGGTTGGGAATCTTTAGCGGGCTGTTCGGCGGCCAAAAACTGGTCCAGACCCCCTTGGTGGTGGCGATTCTGCCGCTCGCCCTCAAATCTGCCACTCCCTACGTGAGTACGGCGGTCATGTACCTGCTCCTGGTCTCTGCCTTGTTCGCCTGGCGAGAACTGAGCCTGGGCAAGCTCAGGCTCCTCATCCAGCTGGAAATCTTAGCGGGGGTGACGATTGCTTTGGTAGGTATTGGCACGTTCGTCCTCGGTGGTCCAGCCAGCAAATGGATGCTCTACAATAACCTGCTCGCAATTCTTACCACGCTGCTCCTCTTGGCTGTCGTGCTGGTTCCAAAATTCTCCAGGTTCCTGGTGATCCAGAATCACCGCGTTCTCGCCGCCGGTACGCTCATTTATGCCTTGGAGGTGCTGTACACCAACTTGGGGATCGTGCTGCACTATCGCCCTCTGCCCTTGGTGGACTCGCTGGGCTTTGCCCTCCTTCTGTTTTCGCTGGGGTACGTAGCTCTGGAGATATTGTTTACGAACGAGCGCCGTCTGCTTTCCATCGAGACGGAACTGGAGACGGCCCGGCAGATACAGTTCTCAATTCTTCCGGCGGGAGTTCCCGAGCTGGAGAACCTCCGTATTGCTGCTTCTTACCATCCCATGACCGCCGTTGCGGGTGATTTCTATCAATTCGTCCCCTCAAGCGACAACCATCTGGGCATCCTTGTGGCAGACGTCTCCGGGCATGGCATGCCGGCCGCGCTCATCTCTTCGATGATCAAAGTGGCCATGCAGTCCGTCGCCGTCCATGCCGATGATCCCGCGCAGGTGCTTGGGGGCTTGAATCGTATCCTGTCGAGTGAAGCGCACGGCCAGTTTGCCTCGGCGGCTTATGTCTGGATCGACGCAGAGAACCGCAACGCGCTCTACTCGGCTGCTGGACATCCGCCGCTACTGTGCTGGCGGAGTACGAGGGGCGAAATGCAGCGTATCGAAAGTAACGGGCTGCTGTTCGGAGTTGGACCTGACTCTAACTACCCGGTGTGCAGCGTGCCGCTTGAACCATCCGATCGCTTCCTACTCTACACCGACGGCGTGACCGAAACTGAGAACGGCGCAGGGGAGGCGTTTGGCGACCGGCAACTGGAACGGGTTGTACGCGATAATCGATTGCATCCCGCCTCCGAGCTGTCGCGTCAAGTGCTCTCCGAACTCCAGAGGTGGCGACCTGCTGCAGTGAACCAGCAGGATGACATTACGCTTATCGTCGTCGATGTTCTTTAGCTAACCGGCACCCATCTAAGCCACTAAACAATGCAGTGAGCTTCTGACACCGTCGAACCGACGGATTTGTCCAACTGTTGTTGTAGTGCGTTATCACAAGTTGACCACTGGTCAATGCACTATGAAAGAGCGCCCCGCCTCGGAAGAGTGAGGCCGGATGAGGCGCCGCCTCCGCTCCGCGACGCTGTGGAGGGCTTCGTTGCGCTACGGTGGCGCAGGCTGGTAACGGCAGGTTGTCTTAGTCGGAAGGAATCGTACTAGCTTAGCTGGGGATAGGCGAATCAGCTGGGGAAGTGGCACTCTACTTTGGGTCGCAAGATCATCATAGCTATCCTCAGTGCTTTACGCTCCACGGTTACCCAGTTCACGCCTGTTACAGGCCAACCGACCGCGGTCGCCGCATAGACGCCCTGACAAATCTTTGCAAACGAGAAAGATTTTGGAGGTTAGTAATCACAGATGAGCGCTATGCTTGATAACGACAGTCATGGTGGAATGGACAGACAACTGCTATACTCCCGCGCATCAATCGACAGCAGTGGTGCCACTACGCGAGCCGTTGTTCTCGGCCATCTGATCCTCACCATCCCTAGAGTCTTGATCATTGACGCTAGGTATGCCGGGGTAGGTCGCACGAAGTCCTTTCTAGAATCGATTCGGCAATTCGGATCGAATCCGCGAAGACAGCGGGTGACGGAAGACCGAATCAAAGCACAGCCTTGGTGGCTCGTGGTGTTTTGCTGGTCTCGCTTAACAACCCCCTAAGAGGAAGCAAGGGTCCCGCTTGAAATCACTCGACTGCGACTCTCTGCTAAACTACGCGGCCATGAAAACGTTGCTCATTCGAACCCTTTGCTTAGTGGCGTTCCTGACCACTCTGGCCGCTGCCCAGGATGTCATCCCCCTCTACCCCGCCACGCCGCCTGGCTCGGCGCAGGAGAGCTATCCGGAGAAAGAGTATTTCTCGAGAGTCTGGAACACCGAAGTCGTCACCAACGTAACCAAGCCAAGCCTGACAGTTTTCAAGCCTTCTCCAGAGTTGAGAAACGGCACCGCTCTGGTGATCTGCCCTGGTGGTGGTTTTATGGCCCTCTCCATCAACAGCGAGGGCACCGATGTAGCCAAGTTCATGACCGCGAGAGGCGTGACGGCTTTCGTGTTGAAGTACCGCCTCGCTCACACCGGCGAGGACGCCACACAGGAATTTGGGGCGATGCTTGCTGACCGGCAGAAATTTCAGGAGATGGCAGGGAAGGTCGTTCCCCTAGCCGTCGCCGATGGGTTAGCGGCTGTCACCTACGTTCGGCAGCACGCAGCAGAATGGGGAGTTTTCCCCGACCGCGTCGGCATTATCGGATTCTCCGCTGGGGGAGCGGTGACTGCCGGAGTTGCCTTTCATTATTTGCCTGAAGGCCGGCCCGCCTTCGTAGCCCCGATCTATGCGGGCGGGGAAAAGTTCAAAGATGCCTCTGTTCCCGCGGATGCGCCGCCCATGTTTGTTGCGGCTGCGACTGATGATCAGCTCGGACTCGCGCCGCAAAGTGTTGCTTTGTACCAGAAGTGGTCGGAGGCTCACAAATCCGCTGAATTGCACTTGTACGCCAAGGGTGGCCACGGCTTTGGAATGCGAAAGCAGAACCTCCCGACCGATCATTGGATCGACAGGTTCGCTGATTGGCTCGAGTTACAAGGGTGGTTGAAGAAGTGACTGCCGCGACCGAGGTATCACGCCAGATGGTCCTTCTGTGCTCAGCCAGCTCTCCTGGCCAATCGAAGAAGCCTAGTCAGAGTGATCCCAGTAAATAGCCCGACTTTCCTATCTGTAGTGGATTGCAGGGAATAGAGCACTTCTCCTCGAGTCGGTTTCGCCCTCGATCGCAGCGGTCACTACAAGATCTTCAGAGTTACCAAACATGGTAGCGAGAGCCTGCAAGGGAAACTGTCCGAGGATACCTTTGACCGGGTTAGCAAGCTGCTGGGGAAACTCGATTCTGAGAGCAGCCGAGAAGGCGCTATTCAACGTGGTTCCGAGTCCTTTATCGCGGAGATGGCACGAGCACACGAGACGATTCACTTGGTTGGGGGTCGATTCCGAACATCGGCGGCCGTTTGCGGAGGCTGTCGGTCGACAGGAAATGAAAAATGGTCCCTAAATACAGCGCATTTCACAAGTGGGGTACTCCGATTCGGCCCAGGCGAGGACATTCGGTCAACTGTTATGACATCGCGTTCACACTCATTAACGGGCCTCTATGCTGAAGACTTCGCCCGCAACGCCTTGGCAATCTCGGGCAAGCGATTGAAAACCGCTACACACCGCAACCAGAGCTTGTTATCAATCGCCGGATAGCCGCTGACCACCGCCTTCTCAGGCACGTCATTGGGAATACCGCTCTGCGCGGTAGCAATAACGCCATCACCAATCTTGCAGTGTCCGGCGACACCAACCTGTCCCGCTAGGATTACGTTCTTTCCGACTTTCGTCGAGCCTGCCAAGCCGACCTGTGCGCAGAGCAAAGTGTCTTCGCCGACGCTCGATCCGTGCCCAACCTGAACCAGATTGTCGATCTTGGCGCCACGCGCCACATGGGTTTCGCCAATGCTGGCGCGGTCTACGCAAGCGTTGGCCTGCACTTCGACATCGTCCTCCAGGATGGCTGGTCCGGACTGCACAATTTTCTGCCAACGTCCGCCATCGTCCTTGGCAAAGCCGAATCCGTCGGCTCCAATCACCGCTCCGTTCTGGAGAATTACTGAATCTCCCACCAGGCAGTGCTCCCTGACCACAGCATGAGCGTGGGCGAAGAAATTGTTCCCAATCTTTGCTCCTCGATAAATCACCACGTGCGCCAGGATCACCGCATTTTTCCCAATCTCAACATCTTCATCAATTACGACATACGGCCCAATGTGTGCCCCATGCCCTATCTTCGCCGAGGGATGAACCACCGCCGTGCGGTGCACGCCGGGGGCGTACTTCGGGGGTTGATAGAAAAGTTCCAGCGCGTGCGCAAATGCCAGATAGGGATTCTTCGAACGCAACATGGCAGTGGCCGCGGCAGGGAAGTCTTCTGCAACGATCACCGCGGATGCTCGAGTTGCCTTGGCTGCCGAGGCATACTTTGGATTAGCCAGGAACGTGACATGTCCAGGCGCGGCTTCTTCGATGCCGCATACCCCAGTAATTTCCGTGTTCGGCGAGCCGTTCTCTAGGCGCGCTCCGATTGCCGATGCGAGTTCTGCCAGTTTCATAGATGTGACCTTGCCGAGATTGTAAAGGAGCGTACCGTGCCTACCTAGGAGGGGCGTCTCGACGGTTCGGCCGAGTGCAGCTCAGATGTACTCGGACTATTCAAGCTTCGCCCAGACCAGGATGTCTGGGCCTGGGTCATTCTCCGAATAGCTGAACCTGCCGGACATCTTCTGCGGCAGCCTTACGTCGCCGATGCATGCCGCCGATGACGGCCAAGACAGTCAGGGAAGCAAGGGCGCTTCGGGGAACGAAGATCCTCTGGGTATTGGAGCGCAGGTCAGGCGGGTTAATCAGGAAACCGTCGGCCGTTGACTGGCTGAGATCATTGGGCATCATGCCCTCAAGAACCTCATTGTCCTTGAACCTGAGTCGCACCCACAGGCCCTCAGTCCGCGGACGGCTGGTAAAAGTCTTGCGGCTCAGAGTATCCGAGTCAGCAAACTCCCGGACGAAGTACACGCCCTTGATATCTCTGAGGTCCATAGCGACGACATTGCCCGCTGTGTTGAGCAGTTCGAGCTTACCTTCGTGGACAAAATTCGCGGGCGCAACATAGCCGTTGACCGTGTCGCGGTCCATTTTGCGCACAATGACTTTCTTATGGGTCGAGGGCATCGTGGTAGCTCAAAACCGCTGCCAGCGGGCGCTGCTGACTCGTTGCCCTTCTGATTCTCGCATCTTTCCAGCAAATTCCGGCAGCTCTCTCGATTGCAGTAGCCAAAATATTAACCATATGTTATTTTCATAAGCTTGCCGACCCTCATCCTGGGCAGTATAAGTCTCACGGACAGAGCTACTTACACGGAAGTAGCGGGCCGGTTCTGCGGCCTTCACCGACCCTGTGGAAATCTTGGTGCTTCTGAACCCAACGGGCCCCTCAGCTGGGCAGTCTGAACGATAGACATGGCCGATTACATCTACACTTTAGAAATCCGGCTGACTCCGGACCAACAGCGTGCGGTGACACTCGTCCAGGACGTGGCCCGAGCCGCCGGGATGAACGTTTACCTAACCGGTGGGGCGGTGCGTGACATCATCAGTGGCTTTACCATCCGCGACCTGGATTTCACAGTTCAAGGCAATGCTCTCAAGCTGGAGAAGGAACTGGAACGCGGGGGTGCGGCTACCCAGAGCGTTGATGACGATCTGAAGGCTCTCTACCTGACGCTCCCCGGGAATGTGCGCGCGGAAATCAGCATGGCCCGCACGGAACGCTATGAGAAGCCGGGCAAGCCGCCCGTGGTGACGCCCGGAACTATCCTGGAGGACCTCCGCCGCCGGGATTTCACGGTCAACGCCATGGCGCTCTCGCTGAACCCGGGATCCCGCGGCTTGCTCATGGATCCCTTCAACGGTGCGGCAGATATCGAAGCCAAGCTCATCCGCGCCTTGCACAACTATGCCTTCGTCGAGGATCCGGCGCGCCTGATTCGGGCCAGCCGCTTTGCCGCGCGTTTTCACTGGCCTTTGGAAGAACGTACGCAGGCTCGCTTCGACTCCGCCAAAGAAAACAAGTACATCGAGTACATCACCAACAAGGCCATTGGTTACGAGATCGAGCAGCTGGCCTACGAAGAAGACCCGCTGCACATCGTGCGCGTGCTGGAAAAGGAAGGCTGGCTTGGCGTGCTCAGTCCGCATTGGACGACTGCCAAAGTGGATACGGTCAGTCTCAGTCAATTGATGAAGACGCGGCAGCAGATGAGCGAGTTTGGTTACAATCCCGATCCTGCGCCGGCGGTTCTCTACTTCCTCACCTCCCGTCTCAGCGATAAGGAAATCTCCGATATCCGGAGATTGATCCCACGCAAGGACCTGGTCGAATGGTGGCGCGATCTGGAAGACAATGCCAAGGAGCTCGCCAAGAGACTAACCGGCAAGGAGGCTGCGACTCCCTCGCGCGCCTGGAGGCTGCTGTCTGAATCGCGCCCAGAAATGATTTTGTTTCTGGAGGTATCCGCGCGCCAGCAGGCGGTCGTACAAAAGATCCGCAACTTCTTCGGGAAATGGCGTCAGCTTCAGCAGAAGTTACCGCTGCCGGAAATGGCAGAGCTGCACATCACGCCGCTGCTGCCAGAGTATCCCAAGATCGTCCAGGATGCGTTCCTGCTCCTGCTGGATGGTAAGCTGCGCTCGCGAACCGAGATTCTGAAATTCCTCAAACCTTTGGCGCCACCTCCGCCTCCGCCACCTCCGCCTCCGCCCCCCAAACGTGGGCGTGCCGCCAAAGCTGCGGCGGCGGCGGGGGCAGCATCGGCACCAGCCGGCCATGAAGCTGGGCAGAAGAAGGGAAAGGGTGCAGCAGCAAAAACGCCGGCGCCGCAGCCGCATGCGAAGGTGGAGGTCAAACCGGTGCATAGGCCAGCCAACCCCAACTCTGCATCGAAGCCGAGCAAGATGGCAGCCAAGGGCAAATCGAAAAGCAAGAAGCGCAGGTAAGTCTGCCGCTTTTGCGCTCTCGCACTAAATCTAAAATCTCAGTTTCAGGCCAATCTGGATAGCCCGCGGGCCACCGCTACCCATCACCGGGTTCGCTGCAGCCACGTCGGGAGTGGCGCTGGCAAAGCCGAACGAGTCTGGCACCGAGGGGTCGACATTGCCGAGCTGCCCTCCGACGCCGTAGGGGTTGCTGAAGTTCGGGTGATTGAGAACATTGAAGAACTCGCCGCGAGCCTGAAGGATTGCGCGGTCCCCGATTCTCCAGTTTTTCATGATGGAAAAATCCCAGTTGCGATAGGCGGGCCCACGGAAGATGTTGCGGCCCATCGTTCCAAACGTTTTTGGCGTGGGCGGAGTCAAAACGCCAGAACCCTCTACGTAGCACCCGAAGGTGGCGAGCTGATTGATCTCAGCTTGACTGCCAGCCGCGGCTATGCACTTGGAACCGCTGGGATCGCGGCTCCCGGTTACGTTGTCAGTGGCATCGACGATAAAACTGCGGGGATCAACATAAGGTATGGACCCGTGCGGCGAGGCTTTGAAATCGGCGGGATTCCCAGTGAAGTTCCAGCGATCGCTAAACTCCCCAGTTTTGCTGATGTCATAGCCGCCGATTAAGCCATCGATCACCCCCCAGGGCATGCCCGTTTGCACAACGACAATGGAATTGATCTGCCAGCCTTCCAGCAACTGTCCCCAACCTTCCCGGCTTGGCAGTTCGTAGAGGAGGGAAAGCGTAAACCGCTGGCGAAGATCGAGGTCACTATTTCCGTATTCTCGTTCCGGGTGCAGGCTATCCTGCGGCTGCCGTGCCCGGTTGAGGGACGCCTGATCCAGGGCATGCGACCAGGTATAACCGGCTAGGAAGTAGAGCCCCCGCCATGATCGCTCTGTCAACGTAGCCTGCAAGGCGTGATACTTGGATTCATAGCCATTGGAGAGAAAGTTCACGAATCCGAGAAAAGGAAAGCAGCCCGGTCCCGCAACACCCGCAGTCGGGCAGTTGTAGGTGAAAGGGCGTCCCGACTGCCCTTCAGCCTTCGACGGATCTACCTGGTTGATGTCATAAATGCTATACAGTTTTGTGCCTTTGTTTCCGACATACGCCACCTGCAGTGCCATGTTATTCCCGAGCCTTTGCTGGATGTTCAAATTCCAGTTAGTCACATAGGGAGTTCTCAAGTTGCGGTTCACTCCCAGAATGTCGCACGGGGTAGCATTGCAATCGATGGTTGCGTTGAAAACGGGGTCTTTAGAGTTCCAAGTCAGGCCGCTGAGGTCCACGTTGGTGGCGGCAGCAACGATTTTGCCGCCTCCGGGAGTGACTCCTGCCGCGCCTGTCGGGATCACATTCAGGCCCTCCGTGGCAGCGTTGGTTAAGAATTTTGGTCCCATAAACGTCGAGATCGGCGGAATTGCGTAGGTGATTGCTGCGCCCGCTCGGAGTACGGTGTTCGACTTACCGGTCGGATCCCAGGCGAAGCCGAGGTGCGGTGCAAAATTGTTGGGATCGAGATTGTAGGGCGCCGAGACATCCCGGCCGACTTGCACTAGTCCTCGATTGGGATCGAAGTTGCCGAGCAGGTTGTCGCGCTCTTTGATGGGTGCACTCAGGTCGTAGCGCAGGCCCAAATTCATGACGAAGCGGGATGAGATCTTCCAGTCGTCCTGCACATAGGCGCCGGATGATTTGAGGTTCACATGGCGCCGGGAATCGCCAACGAAGATGCGACCGCTGACCGGCATGCCCGCCAGAAAATCTTCCAAGGGACTGCTGTGAGTTTCTGCTTCGAAACCCGTCCAGGCCCTTCCTCCCACAAACCGAACGCGCCCTTTGCCATATCGATCGCGGAGATTGAAGGTGCTGCCGTCCCGAAATTCACCGCCAAAGCGAAAAGTATGCCGTCCACGCATGTAGGACACGTTATCGCTGCCCTGCAGTGTCTGGTTCGGTGTTGTTTCCAGGGGCAAGAAGGAGTTTCCGCCAAGAGGCGTAAAGCCGAGTATCGAGATCTGAGGCAGGCCAAAATTGCTTGGATCAGTGACGCCGGTATTGATGCCATAACTCTCGGGACTCCTTGCGTGGTCGACCGTCATGATCGTTTGCCAGAAGCGATTGAAGCCAAACTTGGCTTCGTTGGCCCAGCGTGAGGCAGGCGTCCACGTCCAGTTTGCGCCGGCAACCTGCGCCCGGGTGACGGCTTGCGACTGCCATTCCGGCCGGAGCACGGGAATGTCCTGCTCGATCTGCAGGCTATCGCCCGCGAAGTAGCGCGCGGTTAGCACATGACGTTCCCCGAGGTGGAAATCTAGCTTGCCGAGCCCATTGTCCTCGCGGTTCCTGTTGGGAAAACCTGAGGAAGTGTTGGTAGAGGAACTGTTGTTTTGCGGGAAAAGCGCAAGCAGGGCCGAGCTAACCGGGTTTACCGAAACCTGATGCGACGCCAAGCTTGCCACAGCGTCCGGGATACTGTCGAAGCGGGCGTTCGGCACGCTACCCAGGCTGCTTGTCACCGGCGTCGCCAGCACTTCCGAGTTGCCTACCAGATCGCGAACCCCCTCGTACGCGAGAAAATAGAAGATGCGGTTCTCAGCGATGGGCCCCCCGATGGTCGCGCCGAACTGGTGCATATGCAAAGGCTTCTGCGGATCGGGCCTTTGGTTGAACCAGTTGCGCGCATCCAGGACATTGTTGCGGCCGAAATAGGAAGTAGAGCCGTGCAAGCTATTCGTGCCCGACTTCAGCCCGACATTGATGATCGCCCCCGGTTTCCACCCGTATTCTGCCGAAGGGTTCTCCTGGACATTAAATTCCTGGATAGCGTCGACCGGCAGGTGGGTGGCGGGTGTGCCCTGCACACCCTCGGAGTTGATCACCGTGGTCGCATAGTACGGGTCGTTGTTGTCGGTGCCATCGATGATGAAATTATTGTCTTCAGGGAGATTCCCATTGGAACGAATGGAGAGGAATCCGCCGCCGGGATAACGCTCGAGTCCGGGACGAAGCACCACCAGGTTCTGGAAGTCCCGCCCATTCAGAGGCGAGTCAGTGATTGCTCGGTTCGTGAAGGTACCCCCGAGTGTGTCATTGGTGGTTTCAATCAAGGGTGCCTCACCGGTGACTTCGATCACTTCATCGGGAGCGCCGGGGTGAAGCTGGAAGTCAAGATGGACATCACGAGCCACTTCCAGGCGAAGCGAGGGCCACTTGACGCGTTTGAAGTTACGAGCCTGGGCGCTCACTCGGTACAGCCCGGGCGGGAGCTCCGGCGCAACATATTCGCCCAGTTCATTGCTGTGCACGCGTCGGGAAGTGCCGCGTTCCAGGTCGGTGATTACGACGGTTGCGCCGGCAACTACGGCTCCTGTCTGATCCCTTATGGTGCCCAGGATGCGCCCGGTATTCGTCTGTGCTAAAGCGGCAGCGCAGCACAGGAGCAGGAAGCAACTAATATCCCTGAGCATCGCGTTCTTCACGGGACCCTCTTGCTGGCCGCGGTCGAAGCCCGGAATGGAAAAACCAGGATGCACGAAGCCGGCTCCGCTTCGGGGGTTAACAAGATTAGGGCGGCTACTCGGGGTCTGTCAAACGTGATTTCCGAAATGCAATGCCTTTAACGAGTTGACCATGTGTTCTGCACCATTTTCCGGCGTTGCAGGTTCTTCGCCCTTCGCTAGAATGATAGTAAGAACCTAGTTATCCGGGAGCTCATGTCGCAATTCGTCCACCTGCACCTGCATACTGACTACTCGATGCTCGACGGAGCCTGTGACGTCGAGAAACTCTGCAAGCGTGTCCGGGAATTGGGCATGCCGGCCGTGGCCATGACCGACCACGGCAATATCTTCGGCGCCGTGCACTTCGTAAATGCCGCACATAAAGAGGGCATCAAGCCGATCGTCGGCTGCGAGCTGTACATCTCGAAAAAAGAGGATCACAACATCGAACGCATGCCACCGGAAGGGGACACGTACAACCATCTGCTGGTGCTGGCCGAGACCGAAGAGGGCTACCGGAATCTGGTCAAGATCACTTCTGAAGCCTCACTGCACGGCTTCTACTACAAGCCCCGGGTCAGCAAGAGATTTCTGGCGGAGCATGCGAGCGGACTCATCGGCCTTTCCGGCTGCCTTAAAGGGGAAGTTGCGGAATTTCTCATGGAAGAGAAATTCGAGGCGGCGCGCGAGGCTGCCGCCACCTACCGCGATATTTTTGGGAAAGAAAACTTCTTCCTGGAAATTCAGGACCAGGGCCTGGCCCAGGAACACAAGATTCATCCCGCACTGTTTCGCCTTGAAAAAGACCTAGGCCTCCCTGTCGTGGCTACCAACGACAGCCACTATCTCTGCGAGGACGACGCCCATGCGCAAGACGTGATGGTCTGCATCCAGACCGGCAAGTCCATCCAGGAACCCAATCGAATGAAGTTCCAGGGCAATCAGTTTTTCGTGAAGAGCCATCAGGAGATGGCTCGTGTTTTCAAGGACTCGCCCGATGTGCTGACCCGCACGCTTGCCATCGCGGAGAGGTGCAACATGCGGCTGGAGAAAGTCAGCAGCCCCTTTCCGCATTTTGAAGTTCCCCCCGGCTACACGCTCGATAGCTATTTTGAGCACATCACGCGCGAAGGTTTTACGCGCCGCGTGGAAGCGCTTCGGACTCTTTCTGATCGCGGCCTGCTGAAGCACAGCCTCGCCGATTACGAGCAGCGGTTGGCGCGTGAGATCGGCATCATCCAGCAGATGAAGTTCTCCGGATATTTTCTCATTGTCTGGGACTTCATCCGTTACGCGAAAGAGCGCAACATTCCCGTTGGTCCAGGCCGCGGCTCGGCGGCCGGTTCGCTCGTCTCGTATTCCATGGGCATCACCGATCTTGATCCCTTGCAGCATGAGTTGCTGTTCGAGCGCTTCTTGAATCCTGAACGAGTGTCGATGCCGGATATCGACATCGATTTCTGCATGAACCGGCGGGGCGAAGTAATTGACTACGTCACTCACAAGTACGGCCGCGAGAATGTAGCTCAGATCATCACCTTCGGCACAATGGCGGCGAAGGCAGCCATCAAGGATGTTGGCCGCGCCATGGACATCCCGTACGCCGACGTAGACCGCATCGCCAAGATGGTTCCCAACCAGCTCAACATCAAACTGGAGGACGCGCTCAAGGAATCACCGGCCATGCAGCAGGCCTACCAGAGTGATGCGCAGGTGAAGCAACTCCTGGACACAGCCAAGAAACTCGAGGGCCTGGTGCGCAATGCAGGCGTGCACGCTGCCGGCGTGGTAATCGCTCCGCGCCCGCTGACTGAGCTCGTCCCGCTCTACAAGACCAAGAACGACGAAATTGTAACTGCCTTTGACATGGTTGCTATCGAGAAGATGGGCCTGCTGAAGATGGATTTTCTGGGCCTGACCACCCTCACCATTCTGGATGACACCGCTAAGCTGATCGAACAGACACACGGCCAGAAGATGTCCTTGGAAGCGATTCCGCTGGAGGACCAGGAGACTTACGAAAAGGTTTTTCACAAGGGACTCACTTCAGGGGTGTTCCAGTTTGAATCACATGGCATGCGCGACGTCCTGCGCCGCTATCAGCCTAATTCCATCGAAGATCTCACCGCTTTAAACGCGCTCTATCGTCCGGGCCCGATCCAGGGCGGCATGATCGATGACTTCATCGAGCGCAAGCATGGTCGTCGCAAGATCGAATACGAGCTGCCAGAATTAAAAGAGATTCTTGCGGAGACTCTGGGCGTGATTGTCTACCAGGAGCAGGTGATGCAGATCGCTAACCGCCTGGCGGGATATTCACTCGGAGAAGCCGACCTGTTGCGACGAGCTATGGGGAAGAAAAAGCCGGAAGAGATGGCCCAACAGCGCGAGCGCTTTGTCCAGGGTGCGGTTCAGAGAGGTTATCCTCCCAAGAAGATCGAGAAGATCTTCGATCTGATGGCGCAGTTTGCGGGATACGGCTTTAACAAATCACACTCGGCAGCGTACGCGCTGCTTGCCTATCACACCGCTTACCTGAAAACGCACTATCCGGTAGAGTTCATGGCCGCCCTGTTGACGTCGGTCACGGGAAGCACCGACGACGTCGTCAAGTACATCAACGAGTGCCGGGAGATGGGCATCGCGGTCGAACCGCCCGCCATAAACGTCAGCGATGCGAACTTCACACCGCACGGCGCCGCGATCCGGTTTGGTCTGGCTGCAGTCAAAAACGTTGGTCTCAACGCAATCGAGTCCATCGCGGCGGGGCGCAAGAAACTCGGGCGCTATAAGTCAATTTTCGAATTCTGCGAGTCCGTCGATCTGCGCTTGCTCAACAAGCGGGTTCTGGAATCTCTGATCAAGAGTGGGGCGATGGATTGCCTAGGCAGACGCGCGCAACTTATGGCAGTCCTCGACAAAGCTATTGAGCGTGCACAAGGAGTCCAGCGCGACGCCGAATCCGGGCAACATGGCTTGTTTGGCGTGTTCCAGCAGGAAGAGGTGCGCGAGGACAACAACAAACTTGCCGATATTCCCGATTGGGATGAGCACCTGCGGCTCGCTTCTGAAAAAGAAATTCTGGGATTCTTCATCACGGGTCATCCCCTGGAGAAGTACAGGGACAAAATCGAAGACTTCCGAGCCCTCTCGACCGAAGAAATTACCGCCCTCAAGAATTCCACGGGCAAAGACGAAATCTGTGCTGCGGGGATCATCGCGAATGTGCGGGTTCTGAAATCCAAGAAGGGCGAGTTCTACGCGCAGGCCACGTTCGAAGACATGTCGGGCTCGGTGGACATGCTGGTTTTCCCAGAAGCCTATCGGCGCCTGCAGGACAAGGTGAAGCTCGAAGTTCCTGTCCTGGTGCGGGGCGGTGTTCGCATTGAGGAAGGCTCCAACCCTAAGCTCACAGTCAGCGACATCATAGCGCTGGAAGAGGCTAAGCCCAAGCTGCCGCGTTCCATTCGCGTTCGCGTTCCGGTCGAATCTGCTACGGACAATACCGTCGACGCCCTCCATACCCTGTTCACCGAACGTAAGGGAGAGGCCAAGGTATTATTCGATGTAGAACGCCAGGGCGATTTCATGGTGGTGATGGAGGCGGAAGGCTATAATGTCCAACCGGACCGCAATTTCATCGCCCGCGTGGAAGAACTGTGCGGACGCGGCGCGGTGCGCATTATTGACTGATCCAACTCTGCGGAAATGGCATCACGACGAACGCGCGACGGCGGTATGGCGTCTGCAGCCCAGACGCAAGCCGAGGCTCCCGAACGGTTCGCCGTTTCTGACTTTCTGTTGTCTATGGTAGAGAGCCGGTGGGCCTCTTCCGGCAATGGTTCTGGATTCAAGATGGACGCAGCCCTCAAAGCACAACAGGAACTGGAAAAAGTCGAGCAGCAGATTGCCCAGATGGAATCGGTTGCGGGCACGAGCGCGGACGCTCACAAGCAGCTCGAGGAGCTTCGGGAGCGAGTGGAGGCCCTTCGTAAGCAGATCTACACCCACCTGAATGCTTGGGAAAAAACTGAGTTGGCGCGTCATCCGCAGCGCCCCAATACCCTGGAGTACATTGAGCGCATTTTCACCGACTGGAGTGAGATCCATGGCGACCGCGGCTTCTCCGATGATCCGGCCATCGTCTGTGGCATGGCCCGTTTCCATGGCCAGGACGTGATGATCGTTGGCCACCAGAAGGCTCGCGACACCAAGCAGAAAGTCTATCGAAATTTTGGAATGCCGAATCCCGAGGGCTATCGCAAGGCGCTGCGGGTCATGAAGATCGCCGAGAAGTTCGGCCGGCCGATTTTCACCTTCGTGGACACGCCCGGCGCCTACCCTGGCCTTGGCGCGGAAGAGCGCGGCCAGGCGGAAGCCATTGCACATAACCTGCGCGAAATGGCTCGCCTACGCGCGCCGATCATTACCACCATCACGGGAGAAGGGGGAAGCGGTGGCGCCCTGGCGATTGCTGTCGCCGACCGGGTTCTGATGATGGAGAACGCGATTTATTCCGTCATCTCGCCAGAAGGCTGCGCTTCCATCATGTGGCGCGATGCCAGCAAGAAAGAACTGGCCGCTCGGGCACTGCGCATCACGGCCTCCGACTTGATTCAACTCGGTTGTGTGGACGGCACGGTCCCAGAGCCGGAAGGCGGTGCCCATACCGATCAGGTAGCCGCCGCAGCGCTGCTGGATACCAGCCTGCAGAGACACCTGACCGAGCTCAATCAGCTGTCGCTATCAGAATTAGTCGCGTCACGATATAATAAATTCCGCAACATGGCCCAGTTCTTCAGCAGAGAAAGTTAGTTTCTGATCAGGTACCTGCCGACACAGGGTCCCCGCCTGTCCGCAGTGCCGCTCGTACCGTATAATAAAAAGTTAACCTCGCACCAGACCTTGGGCTGACATTGTCTGCCCTCTCCAAGGAAGGATGGGAATGGCCACAACAGATGTAGCCCTTCGTGAGGCCTCGGGCCTATCCGGGCAAAAACACGTCGTCAACGACTTGAGCATTCAGGTCGCGACGGTAAACGGTTCCGGTTCGCAAAGTTCTAATACGGTCCTGCTGCGCAGTATTTTCCAAATGGGAATTCCCGTTTCCGGCAAGAATCTGTTTCCGTCGAACATTGCCGGGCTACCCACCTGGTACACCATTCGGGCCAGCAAAGATGGCTACATCGCACGCAAAAAGGAAATCGATTTCCTGGTGGCGATGAATCCGGAAACCGCTCAGGAAGATGTCAAATCGCTTGAGTCTCGCGCGGTGGTTGTTTATGACGAGCCTCTGAACCTGCGCGCCCTGCGTGATGATCTGGTCTTTTATGCCGTTCCTTACGACAAGCTGGTCGCGCCCGTGTGTCCCGAGGCTAAGCTCCGCAAGCTGGTCCGGAACATGATCTATGTGGGCGTGGTGGCCAAGCTGCTGGGGATCGAAATGGCCGAGGTAGAGAAGGCCATCCGCAAGCAGTTTGCCAAGAAGGTCAAAGCGGCAAACCTGAACCTGGCCGCGGTGCAGGCCGGTTTTGACTACGCAACCGCGACGCTGCCCAAGCAGGATCCCTATTGCTTGCAGCGCATGGACAAGACGACGGGCAAAATCATCATCGACGGCAACTCCGCCGCCGCGCTGGGTTGCATGTTTGCGGGCGTTACTGTAGTGACCTGGTATCCAATTACTCCCTCTTCCTCGCTGGTGGAAACCCTCATCGATTACATGAAGGAGTACCGCATAGGCTCGGACGGCAAAGCTACCTTCGCTATTGTTCAAGCGGAAGACGAGCTGGCGGCTATTGGGATGGTACTGGGCGCGGGCTGGGCAGGTGCACGCTCCATGACGGCAACTGCCGGGCCGGGAATCTCGCTGATGGCGGAGTTCACCGGGCTTTCGTACTACGCCGAAGTTCCGGGAGTGGTTTGGGATATCCAGCGGGTCGGCCCCTCCACCGGGCTTCCCACGCGCACGTCGCAAGGCGACATTCTTTCGACGGCCTTCCTTTCTCACGGCGACACCAAGCACATCATGCTGATCCCATCCTCGGTCGAAGAGTGTTTCACGATGGCCACCGACGCGTTCAACCTGGCGGAGCAGTTCCAGACGCTCGTGTTCGTGATGTCGGATCTCGACTTGGGGATGAACAACTGGATGTCAGACCCCTTCAAATATCCCGAGACTCCGATCCAGCGCGGCAAGGTGCTGAGCAAGGAAGATCTCGACCGGTTGGGCGGGTTCGCCCGCTACAAGGACGTCGATGGGGATGGCATCGGCTATCGCACTCTCCCAGGGACGGATCATCCCGCCGCCGCTTACTTTGCCCGGGGCAGCGGCCACAACGAAAACTCGCAGTACAGCGAGCGTCCGGACGATTTCGAGCGCAACATGGAGCGCATTAACCGCAAATTTGAGACGGCGCGGTCATTTGTGCCCCGGCCCGAGGTCATGCAGGACGGCAAGTCCAACAAGGTCGGCATTGTTGCCTACGGCACGTCGCACTGGGCCATCCTCGAAGCCCGCGACCAACTCCGCAAGGAGTACAACATCGAGGCCGACTATCTCCGTTTGCGGGCATTCCCGTTTACCCGCGAGGTGCACGAGTTCATCGAGCAGCATGAGCGTGTCTATGTCGTAGAGCAGAACCGCGACGCGCAGATGCTCAGCCTGCTCAAGCTGGATGTCCGCCCTGAGTTGGTCACCCGGTTGCGCAGCATTGCGCACATCCATGGATTGCCGCTGGACGCGCGCTCTGTGACCGACGAACTCACGAGCATGGAGGGGAGATAACATGGCGACTACTCCGACCCGCACTCCTACGCCCAAGACCAACCGCATCGGCTTGACCGTTTTGGATTATCGCGGCGGGAAGACAACGCTGTGCGCCGGTTGCGGCCATAACGCGATTTCCGAGCGCATTATCGATGCCATGTACGAGATGGGTGTGAAGCCGGAGCGCGTAATCAAGCCTAGCGGAATCGGCTGCTCGTCCAAGAGTCCGGCTTATTTCATGAGCCGCTCGCACAGCTTCAATGCGGTCCATGGACGTATGCCTTCCGTCGCCACCGGCGCTATTCTGGCGAACCACAAGTTACTTGCGCTGGGTGTGAGCGGCGATGGGGACACGGCCTCCATCGGCATCGGTCAGTTCGTGCACCTCATGCGCCGCAATCTTCCGATTATCTACATCATTGAAGACAACGGCGTGTACGGTCTCACCAAGGGCCAATTCTCCGCTACCGCAGATCTGGGCTCGAAACTGAAGAGCGGCGTGATTAACGATCTTCCACCCATTGACACCTGTGCGCTGGCTATCGAGTTAGGCGCTACTTTTGTAGGCCGTTCATTCTCTGGCGACAAGAAGCAACTGCTCGCCATGCTGAAAGCGGCCATTGCGCATCGCGGAACTGTCATGCTCGACGTCGTCTCGCCTTGCGTGACGTTCAACGACCACGAGGGCTCGACCAAGTCATACAAGTACATGAAAGATCACGAAGAGCCACTGCAAGACATCAACCTGATCCCGGTGTTTGAGGAAATTGATGTCGAGTACGATCCGGGCACGACCGTGGACGTCACCATGCACGATGGTTCGCACCTTCGCCTCCGCAAGCTGGAGGAAGACTACGATCCGACAAGCAAGATCAATGCGGTCAAGCGCCTCCTGGAAGCCCATGATCGCAACGAAGTTCTGACCGGGGTTTTCTACGTCAACTCGCAGGCCCCGACCTTCATCGATATGCTCAACATAACCGACGAGTCCCTGGCCACCTTGCCGGATTCGGTGGTGCGTCCGGGCAGGGAAGTGCTCGAGCAGGTAATGGAAGAACTCCGCTAGAATCCTGGTACCGGATGGAAGCGGCGGTCAGGTCAACGGCAGCAACGCCACCGCGACGAATTCGAGCGGCAATGGGATGGAGATCGTTTGCTTCCCCTCGGAAACGCGCAGGATGGTATCCAGGCTGAGTCGTGGTATCCCCAATAGCTCGAGTTCATCGCCACTGTGGCTCTTTTGCAGAGCATCTCCAGGGGCGCTATCAGCAAAATAAAAGATCCTGGCTCCCTGTTGCAGGACCTCATCGTCGTCGTCGGTGACTACGTCGGCCGATACCCAGCCACCGTCCGAAGTCCCGTCATCGCGCAGGGTTTTCGTGCTGGCACTCGTCACGCGCACCCGCAGGCGCACGTAGTTATAAGCGATCCTGGTCGAGTTCAAGGTCAGTCCCGATTTCGAGCGAGCGATGTTCACTTTCCTGGTCTTGGCCGTGTACACCTTGAAGGCAGACTTCGCATCGTAGACTCCCTGGTTATCAGGAAGCAGAACCATGGAAGTCCTCGCCGCTGCCACGCCATTTACGGCAAACACCGGGTGAATCTCAAACGAATGGTCCGGGTTGGAATCGGATCCCCTGAGTGCCTGCCGGTCGCACATTGCTGGTGCCCCGCTGCCGAAGTTCTGGCACTGCGCGCCACCACCCTTCGGCGGATGCTCGAACCACAGGCGCCATGCACCGTAGATAGTCTTTTGCGAACTTCCCTGGTTAGGCTGCATTTCCTGTCGCACTCGCTTTTGAGACGGTTGAGTGCCATTGAGAATCTCCGCCACCATGGGCAAGCCAACCTGGTTAACTCGGCTTCCACCATGAATGTCGGCGTCCTTCTCTTTGGCGCTGACGTGAAGTATCGTGACCTTAGCTTCAACCGAAAGGCGGTTGCGGTACTTTTGTGCCCAAGCTGTTTTCAGCACCAGAATGCTGCCGGAATCGGCGCACCACACCTGCACAGGAGCCAGAAGCGCGATGCCGAAAAGTATTCTCTTAAGCATGGTTTGCCTCCCCAGCCGGTTTTGCCTTTGAACGCGGCTCAGTAGGGGCACGGCCGGCGTTGCGAAGGTTCATGAAGCGATTCAAAGTGTCGAACCAAAACGGCGCGCCGAGTGAGAGGGCCACAACCGTCAAAATCCATCCCAGCAGATGTTCCTTCAGGACTCTCCCCAGCCACGGTAGCCAGATGGCCTCACCTTGCGATCGCAGTTGCCGCTGGGCGTCGAGCCGTTGGAACTCCGTGGCCCATCCCGTCAGCGAGGCGAGGAGTTCCTTCTCGGAGTCCGTGAAGGTTGCGGTACCCGCCGGCACCGGAAATCCGGCGTCGGTTTTATCAGGTTCGGTGTATTCAACGATGGGAAGCTCTGGCGTTCCGCCGCTGGCCTCAATTCTTGCCTTGGCCTGCTCCACGACCGTCGCACGCAATGTCGGATCTGACCACAGACGCTGAATCAGTTGCGTCGTGTCTAGGTTCAGCAAGAGAACCAGAATAGTTGCCAGAACAAACGTTTGTTTCTGAACGTACCGCTTGTACCACCCCGTTACCCGGTCCATAGTCTGGTCATACCATTCTTGAATGTTCTTGTGGAATTCGTCGGGGCTCCTACCCGACCGCTGGAGTAACGCCTTCAATTGTTGGGCTACGCCCTGCGGCAAACCTTGAATGCCGGTTTCTGCTGCTGCTAAGTCGGTCAGCGGATTCGCCCCTGTCAGTTGATCGAGCAGCGCTTCCGCAAATCTCTGTGCGGGTATGTAGGATGGCAGTGCCTTCCCCTTAAGCGGAGCCAGCGATGCAATGGCAGGGTGCTCATAGAGAGTTTTCACCAAGTCCTCGCTGCCTAACAGTCTGAGCAGGCCCATTTGCAGCATCTTTGCGCGTCTATTGAGGGCGTTGGCGATGATTTCGTTCAATGTTGTACACATTAGCGCGAAGAGCAAATACAGGAATGCCATTCCAATGGCTACGTCCAATATTGGTAAACTCATCATCTGAGATCCTCCAATGTCGGTTAAGTGCTAAATACTGTGGAAGCGAAGCAATGCACTCACCGGGGCCGGACAGGAACCTAGAGAACCATAAGCGGCATGGATGCGACTCCGATGGCCGCTCTGTAAGTTACTTAGGAGGGTAAAGGGCTCTATTCACTCGAATGAATAGCGAGGGCGATTGTAATCCTGCTCGGTGGGAAGTCAAGTTCTGTGACAGCGCTAATTCGGCTGCAGCAACCTTGGCCGCGCAGTTAGGAAGTTCAAATCGTAGACCATGAGTGAACCAAACTAAGCCACATCTTCCGGCTTCGGCTCCTGTGGTTCACCGCTGTGTTCGGGGTTCTCGCCGGGTTCCGGGAAGTCAGTGTCAAATTGTTTCAGGAGGGGGTTCTGGTCGCGATGTCCCAATTGGCCTTGCAGACTGGCATTGCCGGGTTGTTCACGGTCGTCCTGCTCCAGGGCGCCTTTCAGACGGTCCTGATCCTTGGTCTTTTCCATCGCTGATTGCTCCGGAGTTAATTAGCCGGGTGTAATCTGTCAAGCACTCCTAGCCTATCGTGAAACTTTTTCCGAAGGAAGTGTTTAAAGGGTGCAGATCGAAAGTATTCGTCCCGTTGCGGGGAGGACGCAAAGATGAAATCCTGGCTATTGCCGATAGTCTTACTGCTTGCCTTGAATGGGTGGGCGCAGAATCCGGCTGTTCCGCCGCTTAGCACACAAGACAGACCCGAAATGCGCGAGAGTCGGGCCGACCGCCTGCACCGGAGCAAGCGCCGAAAAGAGCGTCGCGAGCGACGGAGCAAGCGCCATCAGGGCAAACGCGAGCGGGGTCACGGTCAAATATAAGTTCTTACCGCCAGACTCTGCCCGAGGACAACGCACGAACCTTGCGCGTTTGTGCAGTGACCTTGGTTGGTTGGCGCCCGCCGCGGGCGGCAATAAGACTTCGGCATGACAGGGCCAAGTAGATTGCCAAATGTCGATTGCCAATTGAACCCAATTGGAAATCGACAATCGACAATTATCGACAATTGACAATTCTTCTTACTCTCCCCTTCGGCCCGCGCTGACGGCCACGCCCAGCTTCCGCAACTGTTCCCGGGCCTGCAGAGCCTCGTTGGTTCGCGGATAGCGCTGAATCACATGCCGCAGCTCACGGATGCCATCGTCCTTCTGGCCCAGTTGGATGAGCGCCATGCCTTTCTTTAGCTGGGCGGCGGCCGCTTTGTTACCGCTGGGGAAGTTCTGGATTACCTGGTCATAATTCTTGGCGGCTTCCTGGAAATTGTTCTGCCGGAATTGAATTTCTGCCAGGTAGAAGAACGCATTCCCGGCCAGATCCGTGTTGGGATAAAACTTGATGTAATCGTTGAACTCCTGGGTGGCGATGTCATTCTTGCCGGCGTTGTAGTCGCGCAGGGCGTTGTTGTAGAGGACATCGGGCGGCGGCGCCTGCTGCTGCTGTGTGGCCTGCTGCTGTTGGGCGTTCAGATTCTGTTGCGCCGACTGCATGGCTTCTAATTGCTGGCTGAGCTTGTTGAGGCGGGCTTTCAGTTCGTCCATGGTGTCATTCAGCGCCTGGATCTGACCGGATAGCTGGTCGACTTTTCCAGTGGCATCGCCTTGCTGCTTCTGCAACGTAGCCTGCAGTGCGGCGACCGCATTGGCCGCCTTGTTGACCGCGTCCGTATCGGTTTCGACCAGGTTCTTCATTACTCCCATGCGCTCGTCAAAGGTCTGCTGCATGCGCGACATCTGTTCCTGGAGCGCTTGAACCTGGGTTTGCAATTGGACTATTTCCTTGCTCACACCCCAGGCGGGCGTCATTCCGGCAAGGAATACCATGAAAAACACAAGAATCGCGGAAACTCGTTTTGTGCTCATAATCTCTTCCATTGGATGCCCGATAGTTGCTGCAAGTCCAGCGGGAACGGGCCAAGTCTCGTGATTATCTACATCATGAGGATAACGCGTTCAGACGCGCGTGTGTGAGCGGCGGCCCAGCCAGAAGTGCCGGCCGTTCCTTTCCCGTCAACAGCGCCGGACCGAAAGGCTCGAGATGAGTGCAGGACGGCGGCGTCTCCACCGCCGTCCTCATCTGTAACTATCGCTGGTAGACAAAGTGCCCG